>RCNC010000931.1_pt1 | contig 19440 bp, 22 predicted proteins | sample 2041301 | NCBI WGS metagenome assembly RCNC01 (sample SAMN09708231, study PRJNA481090) | Marine sediment metagenome, whole genome shotgun sequencing project. | biome: marine sediment; feature: ocean; material: sediment; isolation source: Sewage treatment plant 13A marine sediment (STP13A) ...
TACAAACGTGATGCCCATGCCAAGATTGAAGCGCACCGCGCTGTGACGGGCAATCCGTTGATCGCGCCCGATGATCCGACAGTGCGTGCCGTGGCCAGTGATAGCGATTTGACGCTCGACCGTCCCGTCTTTGACCTCGATGACACGCGTGCGATTGCCGATTTCATCCTGAAAGAAGTGGGCCTGTGAGCCTTTTTGATACGGTCTTGGTGGCGGATTGGTCTGCGGGCAAGCGCGCAGGACCAAAGCCAAAGAAAGATGCAATTTGGCTCGGGCTGACGCGTGACGGTGAGTCTCAAGAGCCAGTCTACTGCCGTTCTCGCCAAGAGGCGGAGCGCGAGATTGTGCAGCTCATCGAGGCGGAGACCGCTGCGGGACGCCGTTTGCTCTGTGCGTTTGATTTTCCCTTTGGCTATCCCCAAGGGTTTGCGCGGCATGTCACCGGGTCGGATGATCCCTTTGCACTGTGGGACTGGTTCGAGGCGCATATTGTGGACGGCGATGACGGCTCAAACAATCGCTATGACGTGGCGGAAACGCTCAACAGGATGTTTGAGGAAGCCGGGCCATTCTGGGGCAAATCCCATGAAGACAAGTGGCCGGATGTACCCTACCGCAAGGTAGGCATCACCTTTGATACGGTCGCTGAAAAGCGGGCATGTGACGGGGTGGCAAAAGCATCATCATCGTGTTTTCAGTTGGCTTTTCCACCTACGGTTGGGGGGCAGGTGATGATGGGTCTACCGATGCTCAACCGTCTTCGCCGTCTGGGTGGTGTGCAAGTATGGCCGTTTGAAGCGGCAGAGAATTCCCGCGTTGTTCTGGCCGAGATCTGGCCCGGTGTAATTGAAGCGTCGGTGAAATCATCACTTGCGCAGGAGGGGCCGACAGCGATCCGTGATCGTACTCAAGTGCGCTTGTTAGCTGATGCTTTGGCCCGACTTCCTGCGTCAAAACTTGCTACGCATATGGCTGATGTGCCGCCTGTCGCACGAGAAGAGGCGTGGATATTGGGCGCGGGTTTGGCTGATGAGTTGAACGAGGCTGCATCGGTGGCACCGCCCTTGCGGAACGATTGTTTTGCGCTGCCTCAGGGGGTTCATTGGACTCCGGTGGATGAGGCGCTTGATCTGCTACGCCGCAGATTGACGCCTGTTGCAAAGGTGGAGCAGGTGCCGTTGTCCCAAGCGCGCGGCCGCATCGCTGCGACTGATGTGGTTGCTGCGCGGGTCAATCCGCCGCTGCCGAATACGGCTGTGGACGGCTACGGTTTTGCGGGGGCACGCGCGGAGGGAACGCACCGTATTCCCTTGGTTCAAGGGCGCGCCGCTGCAGGGGATGCGCCTGATTACGTCGCCGCTGGCCATGCCATTCGCGTGCTGACGGGTGCTGCCCTGCCGCAAGGTGTGGATACGGTCATCCTGCAAGAAGATGTACTGGTAGAGGATGGCCATATCCTGTTCCAAGGGGTGCTGAAGCAAGGGGCCAACACGCGTAAGGCGGGAGAGGACGTACAGGTTGGTGACCTAATCTTGTGCGCAGGGCGGCAGGTTACATCCGCTGACTTGGCGCTTCTCGCAGCGACAGGTGTGGCGTCGGTCGCGGTGCGTGTTCCTTTGCGCGTAGGTGTTTTGTCGACGGGGGACGAACTGGTTGAGGCTGGGGAAAAGGCGGCTGACGGGCAGATATATGATGCCAACCGTCCGATGCTCTTGGGGCTGTTGGCCCAGATGGGGCATCAGGCGATTGATCTGGGCCGTGCGCCGGATGACCGCGCGGAATTGCGCAAGATTTTTGATACGGCCGCCCCGCAAGTGGATGCGATCATCACCAGCGGTGGTGCTTCTGCGGGGGATGAGGATCACGTTTCAGCCTTGCTTGAGGAGGCAGGTGCAATGGCCCTATGGCGCATCGCGATAAAGCCTGGGCGTCCACTGGCACTTGGGCTTTGGAACGGTGTGCCTGTGTTCGGATTGCCCGGAAATCCGGTTGCTGCGATGGTCTGTACATTGATTTTTGCCCGTCCCGCGCTGGCACAGCTTGCGGGTGCAGATTGGTATATACCTCAAGGGTTTGACGTTCCTGCGGCATTTGAAAAGCGCAAAAAAGCCGGCCGCCGCGAATATCTACGGGCGCGTATGCGCAATTGTCGGGTTGAAGTGTTTGCATCCGAAGGCTCGGGGCGTATCAGCGGGCTTAGCTGGGCCGAAGGCTTGGTCGAGCTTTCTGAGGAGGCGCGGGAGATCAAGGTTGGTGATATAGTACGCTATATTCCGTTTGGAAGTTTTGGAATTTAGGAGAGTGGATATGTGGAAATCAACATTCTCGATGTTGTTTTTAGCGAGCGGTGCGCAGGCAGCGGACTGCACGGGTGCGAGTTTGCGCTTCATCGAGAGCGCGCCGCGTGATCGGTTTGAGTTGACCGTGGGCACGCAGGCCTTAACCGCTGTGCAGGTTGATTTGCGCGGCTCCGCAGGGCGGCTCATCTTTGACACCGCCGATGGCGGCACAGGAGTGGAAGTCTTCCAGCCCTTACGCGATGAGGGTGGCACCACTGTAAATGATGTGGCCGACGGCGCTGAGGCTATCAAAGTGGCATTACGCGATGGCAAAGCGGGGTCGCGCGCGGTTTTCTCTATCGACGTGGACGACCGGCTTAGCGCATCTGACTTGGGCCAGATCCGTGTGACAGGCGGAGAAATGGCAGGGGCCGTTGCAACGTTTGAAGCTGCGGATGGGGCGGTGGTTAATGCTGTTTTCGACGCGAATAACCGCGCGCAAGCCTGCCCTTAATCGAAGGTACCGGCAACACGGCCCAAGAGCATAAAGGCACGCGCGGTGCGCGTGTCTGCCATGGCCGATATCTCGGCGTCGCTTGAGGATTTTTCAAAGTCGGCAAACAGTTTGTCGAAGCGGCGCAAGAAGTGATGTGCCGCATCGCGGAAAATCGGGTCCTGCTTCATCCGTCCTGCAGTCAGGGCCAGCGATGAGCGGTCGCGGATACCGCCAAGTGCGGCGATGGGACGCCCGCGTGATCCTTGACCGAACATCCGCCAAATCTCTGGTCGCGCGCGGTCTGGCATCAGGTCATCCATATAAATGCCGTCTTGGCTCAGTAGTGTCAGTATGTCTTGTGCGGCCTGAATAAGCTGTGCAGCGTTGCGGTCTTTCATGGCACGGCGCAGCGCTGCAAATCCTGCTTCATCTTCCGCGGTCTCGGGAAAGTTCAATGCGCGGATCAAGTCGTCCGTCTCAACCTGCGGGGCCAAATCTGCACTCTGGGTCCCGAGCGCCAAAGTGCGTTGGTCCTCTGACGGGGCTGCCGCCTCAAGCTTTGCGGCACGTGGCGCTTCTTCACGACGGGTCGAAAATGTCGCGAGCGCTGTCTCGGTCTTGCGCGTGGCCGCTGCGATTTCGTCGAGCTTACGGTTCACGGAGGGCTCCGACTTAAAATTACCGCCCTGTTGCTGCGCGATATAAGCGTGCCGGATGGCATCAATAGCCGCTTGCAAGCGTTGGCTTTCCTCGCGCATCACACGGCTGGCACGGGCTGCCGTTGCACCGACCCAGATCATTGCGACGGGCATGAAAACCGCCATCATAGTCATCAAAAAGCGCAGGCCGCCCTGACCTTGCGGCACAGGCGGCTGCGTTATGAAGACGAAAAAGATCAGACAGCCCAACAGCCAGATGGCCGAGAGAGCGATTGCGAGAATCTCAATGCCTGTAATCCCGTCTGAGCGCGCTTTGTCATATATGCCAAGCGGCGTAGGACGGGACATGCCTGTCTTGGCCGCAGATTTGCGCAGCGCTCCAGTCGCAGGGCGCGGGTTGGAGGGCTCGGGGGCTTGGGTGTCAGACATCAAAGCCACCCTGCCGTGAACCTATTCTACCGCAAAAATCAGGCATAAACGATTTTAAGAACCTCATAGGATTTGACACCGCCGGGCGTGCGGACTTCTACGCTGTCGCCTTCGTCCTTGCCGATCAGCGCGCGGGCGATGGGCGATTTGATGTTCAGCAGACCTTTTTCGATGTTGGCCTCGTATTCGCCCACAATCTGGTAGGTTTTCTCTTCGTCGGTATTTTCATCAGCCAAAGTGACCTTTGCGCCGAACTTGATCGTGCCCGACAGTTTGGCCGGATCAATCACCTCGGCCAGCGAAATCGCGCCCTCAAGTTCTTTCACACGGCCTTCGATAAAGGACTGCTTTTCCTTGGCAGAGTGATACTCGGCATTTTCTGATAGATCACCATGCTCGCGCGCTTCGGCGATCGCCTTGATTATGGCAGGGCGCTCAACCGTTTTAAGGTGCTTAAGCTCTGTCTCAAGGGCGGTGTGACCCCCGCGGGTCATTGGGATTTTTTCCATGGCGTCCGTGTCCGTCATACTAAGGCGCGCCCCGAAGGTATTTCGGAGCGCGTGTTGGTGTTGGCCATTACCTGACCCAAGTTGGGCGTTAAATGCAAGCGGATAAGGCGCGTGCGCTGGCGTGGTTGCGCCCAGAAGGGTGCGTTTAATCGTATTCCACTACTTCATATTCAATTCCGTCATCATCATGAAAGTAAAACCGCCGACCTGGTTCATAGTCTTGGTGATTGCTGGTTGTGAAACCGTGGGCTTTTATCACTTGTTCAACCTCGTTCAGATCATCGACCACAACGGCGATGTGGTTGAGACTGCCAGCGTGGGCATAGGGCGTGGCAGTGCCGCTGGTCCCGCCTTGGGGTGCATAAAGGGCAAGGTAATGATCATCGGTGCCCACGTGGATTGTATGTCCGCCGGATATGGCATCCCCCTGCCAGCGGATGTGCCAGCCGAACAGGGTTTGCATCCATGCGGCAGTGGCAGCAGGGTCCGAGACAGAATAATTCGCGTGCTCAAGTCGTGCAGTCATAGCGTGTCCTTTCGAGGATCTGGAAGGTGACATCTCTTGTTGTAATTGCTAAACCTAACTTTAGGTCAAGGAATATTTGGAGTTAAATTATGGCTGTCAATGAAGGGCTTTCGATTGGGGCACTCGCCACACGCACTGGCCTCGCGGTTTCCGCGATTCGCTATTATGAGGCGCAGGGATTGATCCGGCCGTGGCGTAATGCGGGTGGGCAACGGCGGTTTGCGCGTGCGGATTTACGGCGGCTGAGCTTTGTCATGATTGCGCAGCAGTTCGGGTTCACCTTGCCACAAATTCGGACCCAATTGGCGCAACTGCCAGAGGGGCGCACTCCGACAAAAGCGGATTGGACGCATATCGGCACAGGCTTTCGCGACAGTTTGGATGCGCGTATCACAACGTTGACCCAGCTGCGCGATAATTTGGATGGTTGCATCGGCTGTGGGTGCCTCAGCCTTGAGGCTTGCGCGCTTTATAACCCGAATGACACGGCAGCGGTGCACGGTCAGGGGCCACGCTACCTCTTGGGGGACAGGCCGTGATGCGGTGTTTCGGGCTAGACACCGCACAAAGTTAACGCGAAAATCCCTGCATGCGACGATTTTAACGCGCCATCGTGATTGCAAAGCGGTTTGGCAGTCGCTACCTCATTCCAAACGTTTTTACCCATAGGGAGCATGAGTGATGGCCGAGATTGAACGCGAAGCGATGGAATATGATGTTGTAATCGTCGGCGCAGGCCCTGCGGGCCTGTCAGCAGCCATTCGTCTGAAACAGCTTGATGCCGATTGTAACATCGTTGTGCTGGAAAAAGGCTCCGAAGTGGGCGCGCACATTCTGTCCGGCGCTGTCCTTGATCCTTGCGGTCTTGATGCGCTGATCCCTGACTGGAAAGAAAAGGGCGCACCGCTGAACGTGCCTGTGGTCGAAGACAACTTCTACGCGCTGGGTGAAGCCGGTGAAGTACGCATCCCTAACTTTCCCATGCCGCCGTTGATGAGCAACCACGGCAATTACATTGTCTCTATGGGCAACGTTTGCCGCTGGATGGCAGAGCAGGCCGAAGAGATGGGCGTCGAAATCTTTCCCGGCATGGCATGCTCTGAGATCGTCTACGGCGATAATGGCGAAGTCAAAGGTGTCGTTGCTGGTGAGATGGGTCTGGGTGCGGATGGTAAGCCCGGTCCAAGCTATGAGCCCGGTATGGAGTTGCACGGCAAATACGTGTTCCTCTCCGAGGGCGTACGCGGGAGCCTGTCCAAGCAGGTGATCGAAAAGTACGATCTGCAGAAGGGCAAAGAGCCGCAAAAATACGGCCTCGGCATGAAAGAGATTTGGGAGATTGATCCCGCCAAGCACAAGCTGGGTTCGGTCACGCATACAATGGGCTGGCCGCTGGGTAAAAAGGCTGGCGGTGGTTCATTCATCTACCACCTTGAGAATAATCAGGTTTATGTGGGTTTTGTGGTTCACCTTGGCTACAAGAATCCGCATGTTTTCCCTTACATGGAATTCCAGCAGTTCAAGCATCACCCGATGGTGGCAGAGCTGCTCAAAGGCGGCAAACGCGTAGCTTATGGCGCGCGGGCCATCACAGAGGGCGGGTACCAGTCCATGCCCAAGATGGTGGCACCCGGTGTGGCGCTGCTGGGTTGTTCTGTTGGCATGGTCAACGTGCCGCGCATCAAGGGCAACCACAACGCAATGCTGTCAGGCAAAGCGGCGGCGGAAGCGGCACATGAAGCAATGAAAGCGGGCCGTTCCGGTGACGAGCTGCCCGATTACGAGAGCGACGTACGTGAAGGTCCGATTGGCCAAGACCTCTTCAAAGTGCGCAACGTAAAGCCGCTGTGGTCGAAGTACGGCCTCGTGGCCTCCCTTGCAGTGGGCGGCGTTGACATGTGGTGCAACACATTGTTCAACTTCTCGCTGTTGGGCACGATGCGTCACGGCAAAACTGATGCCGAGGCGACCGAGCTTGCGTCCAAGCACAAAGTGATCGTCTACCCTAAGCCTGATGGCAAGCTCAGCTTTGACCGTCTGACCAATGTGGCCTTCTCCTTCACCAACCACGAAGAAAGCCAGCCAGTCCATCTGACCCTCAAAGACGCGACAGTGCCCGTCGAGGTCAATCTGGCCAAATATGCTGGTCCGTCGGCGCGCTATTGCCCTGCGGGTGTGTATGAGTTCGTGGAAGAGGCGGGTAAAGACACGCGCTTCGTCATCAACTTCCAGAATTGCGTGCATTGCAAGACATGTGACATCAAAGATCCGAGCCAGAATATTGTTTGGACCACGCCACAGGGCGGCGATGGGCCGAACTACCCGAACATGTGATCAATTTTGCGGCTTTCTGCTTATTCAGGTAGGGAGCCGCCATTGCGCCAAGGCGCAAACGTGCTAGCCTTATAAAAAAGAATGAGGCGTGAGCATATGCGAAATTTCCTGACATCCGTGAGTGCGGCAGCTCTTGGGCTTGCCCTGACCGTCGGCGCGCCAGCGCCCGTTTCGGCTGAATCGCTGGCGGGGTCCTATCTGGCAGGGCGCAGCGCGTCGGCGCGCAATGATTTTGAAATTGCTGCCCAGTATTACGCAACTGCACTTGCGCGCGATCCTGCCAATGCCGAGTTGATGGAAAGTGGCACGCTTGCCTATCTCGCACTGGGCGAGGTCGACAGGGCGCTGCCATTGGCCAAGCAGATTTTGGCGGAAGGCCACCGATCTCAGGTCGCGCGCATGGTGGTCACCGCTGGCCTGGTCGACGACAAAGATTTTGCAGCTCTGGTCGCGCAAGAAGTCCGGACCGAGGGCATCAGTCCATGGATCGATGGCTTGATAAAGGCTTGGGCGCTGATCGGGGTGGATGATGTTGAGGGCGCGCTTGCGCAGTTTGATGTGGTGTCCGACGATGCGGGAATGCGCGGCATTGTCCAGTTTCACAAGGCGCTGGCGCTGGCCACGGTGGGCCGCTACGCGGAGTCGGAGGCGATATTTGGTGCAGAGGCGTTGGGTGCGACAACGCGCACGCGGCGCGGCGTGATCGCACGGACCGAAATCCTGTCGCAGCTGGACCGCAACGATGATGCGGTCCAAGCCATTGCCGCTGCTTTTAACGGCGCAACCGATCCTGAACTGGATATGCTTATCGCGCGGTTGGAAGCGGGGGAAAAGCTGCCCTTTACCCACGCGCCTACCGTACGCGCCGGGATTGCCGAGGTATTCTTCACTTTTTCTGCAATTTTGCGCTCTGAACAGGCAAGCATGTATTTCACCCTGCTGCATGCGCGCATCGCCCGCCATTTGCGCCCTGATCACGTTGATGCCATGTTGCTGACGGCGGATCTGCTGGAAGAGATGGGTCAGTATAAGCTCGCGATTGAGGAATACCGCGGAGTGGCTGCGACCGACCCCGCCTATCACGTGGCCGAGCTTGGACGTGCGGCTGCGTTGCGTCGTTTAGACAAGGTTGATCTGGCGATTGAAGTGCTTGACCAACTGGCGCGCAGTCATGGTGATCTGGCAGTTGTGCATTCAACCCTCGGTGATACCCTGCGTGCGCAAGATGAGGATCATGCAGCGATTGCAGCCTATACAAAGGCATTGGACCTCACAGACAAAGACGACACGCGTGCGTGGTTTTTATATTTCTCACGGGGCATTTCTTATTCCCAAGAGGGTGATAGCGTGGCCGCAGAAGAAGATTTTCGCGCTGCCCTCGCGATCAACCCCGACCAGCCACAAGTGCTCAATTACCTCGGCTATTCCTTGGTGGAGGAGCAGCGCAAGCTGGATGAAGCCCTCGATATGATCGAGCGCGCGGTCGCGGCCAGCCCTGCCAGCGGCTATATCGTGGACAGCCTTGGATGGGTCTACTACCGTCTTGGCCGCTATGAAGAGGCCGTGGTCCAGATGGAGCGCGCGGTCGAGCTTGAGGCGGTTGATCCGGTGGTCAACGATCACCTCGGTGATGTCTATTGGGCCGTGGGCCGCAAGCGGGAAGCGCAGTTCCAGTGGAAGCGCGCCCTGTCGTTTATAGAATTTAGCAGCACAGACACTGAGGCAGAGCCGGACCGAATTCGCCGTAAGCTTGAAGTGGGCCTAGATATGGTGCTTGAAGAAGAGGGTGCCGCCCCGCTCAAGGTGGCCAATGACGACTGAGGCGTTTGCGCCTGCCAAGATCAACCTGAGTCTACATGTGACGGGACAACGCAGTGACGGCTATCACCTGCTCGACAGTCTGGTGGCGTTTGTAGATGTGGGCGACCGCCTTTCGTTTGAAGCGGGACCTGAGATGCGTGTGGAGGTCACAGGTCCATTTGCGGAGGGTGTGCCGACAGACCGGCGCAATCTGGTCTGGCAGGCGGCGGAGCTGGGCGGCTGGACAGGACTGATCCGGCTTGAAAAAAATCTGCCCCATGGTGCAGGGATCGGCAGTGGCTCGTCCGATGCTGCGGCGGTGTTGCGGGCCTTCGGGGGAACCCATGTTGCTGCAACGCTGGGCGCGGATGTTCCGGTCTGTCTGTCCAGCGGCCCTCAGCGGATGCGCGGTATTGGCGATGTGCTTGAGCCGCTGACGTCCTTGCCCGCGATGGAAATTGTACTCGTGAACCCGAATGTGATTGTGCCAACGGGTCCGGTCTTTAATGCGCTTGCTTCAAAAGATAATACACCGATGACTGACAAGATCCCGGCGTTCCAGAATGCTGGTGATTTCTGTGCATGGCTAGGGCAGCAGCGTAACGATCTGGAGACCCCCGCGCGCCAAATCGCACCGCAGATTGGTGAGGTTTTGGTGGCAATAGACGGCGCTTTACTGGCGCGGATGTCCGGCTCTGGTGCGACATGTTTTGGCCTTTATCAAAGCGGCGCAAAAGAAGCAGCACAGCGCATAGCAAAGACGCACCCTGCGTGGTGGGTGGCCGCAGGTCGGCTGCTTAGCTGATCCGCGCCACGACATAGTCGGCCAGATCGCTTAACATATCCTTGATCTCATGCGCTGGCAGAGGGGCGAGGGCCGCTTTGGCCTTATCTGCCCATTCCAGCGCATCAGCCTGAGTCGCGGCAAGCGTGCCGTGCTTGTTCAGCAGCATCAAGGCATGCTCGAGATCGCCGTCTTCCTGCTTGCCACGCTCGATTGTGCGCACCCAAAAGGCGCGCTCCTCGTCGTCGGCCAGTGCAACCGCTTTGATCACGGGCAGCGTCAGCTTGCGCTCGCGGAAGTCATCGCCAATGTTCTTGCCAGTTTCGCCGGCAATGCCTTGATAATCGAGTAAGTCATCTACGATCTGGAAGGCGACCCCGAGTGCGTCACCGTAGTCAAACAGCGCGCGCACATAATCGTCAGGTGCATCAGCAATCACGCCGCCCACTTCCGTCGCAGCGGAAAACAGAGCTGCGGTTTTGCCACGAACAACTTGGAAATATACGGCCTCAGTTGTCGCTAAATTCTGTGCAGCAGTGAGCTGCAGCACTTCGCCTTCGGCAATCGTGGCGGCAGCATTGGATAAAATTTTCATCACTGGCATGGAGCCGGGTTCGGTCATTAACTGAAAGCTGCGGGCAAAAAGATAGTCGCCAACCAGTACGGAAGATTGATTGTCCCACAGCAGGTTCGCCGTGGGCCGCCCGCGCCGCTGCTTGCTCTCGTCTACCACATCATCATGAAGCAACGTGGCGGTATGAATAAACTCTACCGTAGTCGCCAAATGGATGTGGTACGGGCCATCATAGCCGCACAGCTGCGCTGCGGCGAGTGTCAGCATGGGTCGCAAACGTTTGCCGCCCGCCTCGACCAGATGCGCCGTCACCTCTGGGATGCGCGGGGCGTGCTCGGAGGCCATACGCTCCCGAATGAGCGCGCTCACGGCGTCCAGATCGTCGCGCAGGAGCTCCGCAAGGCGGTCGTGGGGTTTCTGGCTCGATTGATTGCTCATTTTTCCCGCATCCTAGCGCTCGACAAGGGCAGTGGCCCCAGATTACATCATTCTCATGAAAGAACTTTTGCGTAGCACCGACCCGACGATCATGGCCTTTGCCCAAGCTCTGTTGCAAGGGGAGGATATAGACTGCTTTCAAATGGACGTAAACATGAGCATCCTTGAGGGTGGTATCGGAATTTTCCCGCGTCGGTTGATGGTGCATGAAAATGATCATGATGCCGCTTTGATTGTGATGCGCGACAATGAAATTGATCTGGGACAGTGACCGCCGATGATCTGACGCGTGACGCTTTCCTCGGAGGGCTGGTGCATCTGTGGCAGCCGCGCAAGGGTTACCGTGCCGGAGTTGATCCCGTGCTGCTTGCTGCCACTATACCTGCGGTTTCTGGCCAGCGCGTGCTGGAACTTGGTTGCGGTGTGGGGGCGGCTATCTTGTGTTTGGGCGCACGGGTGCAGGGGCTTGGACTCACCGGTGTGGAGCGTGAGGCCATCTATGCAGAGCTGGCGGAGCGTAATGGTGCGGGTACGCTCGAAGTGGTGAAAGCCGATATCGCAGCGCTCCCCTTGACGTTGCGGCAGCGGCAATTTGACCATGTCCTCGCCAACCCGCCTTACTGGCGGCGCGAGGCATCGATTGCGGCGGGCAATCCGGTGCGGGAGGCCGCTTTGGGTGAAGAGACTCCGCTGGCCCTGTGGGTCCAGATAGGGACTAAGCGTTTGGCGCCAAAAGGCCTCCTGCATATTATTCACCGCGCCGAGCGTTTGCCCGATATTCTGGCCGCACTTCCTCACGATATGGGTGGTATTGAAGTGTTGCCTATTGCTGCGCGGCAGGGGCGCGCAGCCGAGCGTGTTATTGTACGGGCGCGAAAGTCTGGACGGGCGGATTTCCGCTTACATGCGCCTCTCATTCTGCACCGCGGCGATGCCCATATTGATGGTGACCAGTATACACAGTCAATCCGAGATGCCTTGCGTTCAGGGGCTGCGCTAAGTTTTTAGGCAATTTTAAGCATTTGTTTACCACCGTGGGCGTTATGCTGCAGGGCGGCGTGACTTCGGATTCCGATCATGCTTCACTGAACTTGCACTTTTAACAACTGGAGGAAGTATGTCCCTTAACGCACATCTTGAGACGTTGAAGAAAAAGCACCGTGACATGAGTGAGGCGATCGAGACCGCCCAACGTGCGCCCGGCATTGATGGCCTGGAAGTGGCCGATATGAAGAAACAAAAGATGCGCCTGAAAGAAGAAATTAATCGATTGTCGGAATAGCTATTTCGATAAAAAGCTGGCGCGCGCTGCAATCAGCGCGCCGCCAGTAATCAGCAGAGCTGCCCAGAGCAGTGTCATGCTTGGTGCGGCAAAGCCCGCCAAAATCAGCACAAGCGTAGAGAGAAGCGGGGCAGCGTATGAGCTGGTGCCCAAGAGCTGAATATCTCCCTGCTTGCACCCGATATCCCAGACATAAAACGCAAATCCCACGGGTCCGAGGCCCAAGCCTACGATGCTGGCCCAGCCTAGTGCCGTTTCAGGCAAGAGTGTTTCCTCAAACACAAAATGAAGAGGGAGCGATAAGGCAGAGGTCGCGAGGCAGAAAATTGCCACGCTTGCCGTGGGAGCGGTACCGACAAGCCGCGACAGGACCGAATAGCTGGCCCAAGTGAAGGCAGCCAACAGGGCCAAGAGATACCCTTCGATATAATCCCCACTAAGACCCGTGCCGCCGCCAGTTATGATCAGTGCAGCACCCGCAAAGCCGAATAGAGCGCCAATAACATGACCACTGCGCAGGCGCTCAGAGGGGAGCAGACCGGAGAATACGACGATCAGCAGGGGCCACAAATATGCGATTAGCCCCGCCTCCGCAGCCGGAGCCAAGCGCAGGGCGGAAAAATACAGTAAATGATAGGCAAAAAGTCCAAGCGCACCAAAGATGTAGACCCGCAGCGGGACAAGCCGCATTTGCACGAAGCTGCCCGTCACCCAAGCCCATATGAGCCCGACAATCCCGCCGATCCCGAAGCTAAGTGTATTCAATAGTAAAGGCGGGGTTGGGGCGGAGCCGACGGTGAAGAGGGCAAGCAGGGCCCATAAGAGCACCGCAATAAATCCGATGGTTGTGGCTTTTGCGCGGGTCATGGGTCACCTGCAGGCAGAATGGTGAGCTCGTCAGTAATATGGGCAGTTTTATCGATCTCTTCCAATATCCAGTCGCGGAACGCGGCGATTTGGGGGCGCGTTTCCATCCCCTTGAGGCACAGAAAGCTAAAAGCGTGCACCGGTTGCCAGCGCGGTGGGGAAGGGGGCAACCAACCGCCCCTCTGCGATGTCTTTGATCACCAGCGCGCGGCGGCCCATCACCACGCCCACCCCTGCTAATGCCGCATCGATTGCATGGTCGGATTGTGAGAAGCGTGGGCCGTGTGTTGGGGTGAATGGTGCGTTTAGGGCGGTAAACCATTCTGGCCAACCGACAGGTGTTTTCAGAAAGTTGATCGAATCGTCAAAAATTAATGGCGCATCACGCAAGCTCTCAACCGTTTGAAACTGCGCGGCGAGGGTGGGTGTCATCACTGGCATGACCCATTCCTCCGCAAGTGGGAGCGCATAAAGATCGGGTGAAGGGGTTGTGCCAAAGCGGATCGCGACATCAACATTGTCCCGCATCAAATCCATCCGCGACAATGACGCGGCAAAGCGTAACTCGACATCGGGATGTGCTTGGGCGAACTCATAAAGGCGCGGAGCCAGCCATTTGGCTGTGAACGCCGGGCCCGCAGTGACGGTCAGGGTTTGGGTGTCCTGCGTGCGCAGCGCCGCCCGCCATGCCGTTGCAAGAGTCTGGAAGCCCTCGGCTGCGCCTTGCGACAATGCGGTACCAGCCTCAGTTAGCTCGACCGCCCGATTCAGGCGGCGAAAGAGTGGCGCGCCCAAATGCTCTTCAAGAGATTTGATCTGAAACGAAAGCGCGGCAGGGGTAACACTCAGCTCAGCCGCAGCTTGGGCAAAGGACATATGTCGGGCGGCGGCATCAAAGGCGCGCAGAGCCGTGAGAGGAGGGAGGCGGTTAGGCATATTCAGTTAAGTACAACTTAACTGAAGGTTTGAAAAGTCTCGTTTGTCAGCAACGTTTGGGATGCCCATATTGGGATCAAGAAAGACACATTGATCCGAGCCGGATCGCTTAGAGGAGCTAGATTATGTTTGAAGCAACAACAAACCCCGCCGCCCGCGCGGCAATGAACACCGCCCATGCAGCGCGTGGCCGCATGATGGCTGATTTTTTCTCATGGCTGCGCGCGCCAATGCGCGGCTAAGGTTTTCCGCTGGCGGTATGCATGCCGCCTTACGGGAATGACGCGGGGCCGGTGGATCACTCCACCGGCCCCGTTTCGCATGATGTAACGTTGGCAGTTAAACGAAGAACTGTGCACCGTTCGCTGAGATTGTAGACCCGTTGATAAAGCCCGCATCATCAGACACAAGAAAGGACACTGCGCGTGCGATTTCTTCAGGCTCCCCCAAGCGGCCCGCAGGAATCTGAGCAATGATGCTCTCGCGAACCTTCTCCGGTACCGCCATTACCATATCTGTACCGATATAGCCGGGGCAGATTGCGTTGGCGGTGATGTTGGCGCGTGCGCCCTCTTGGGCCAGGGATTTCACGATGCCCAGATCGCCGGCTTTTGTCGCGGCGTAGTTCACTTGAGCGAACTGGCCTTTCTGACCGTTGATCGAAGAAATGACTACGATGCGGCCGAACTTACGCTCTCGCATTCCAGGCCAGATCGGGTGAATGGTGTTGAACACGCCGGTCAGGTTGGTGTCGATCACCTCTTTCCACTGCTGGGGGGTCATCTTGTGGAAGGGTGCATCGCGGGTGATTCCGGCATTCGCCACAACCACTTCGACAGGGCCGAAGTCTGCTTCGACCTGTGCGATGCCCTCTTTCGAGCTGTCGTAGTCCGCGACATTCCATTTGTATGTCTTGATGCCGGTTTCTGCGGTGAACGCGGCTGCGGCTTCATCGTTGCCTGCATAAGTTGCGGCAACCGTATAGCCTTTTTCTTTCAGCTCTTTGGAAATGGCAGCGCCGATTCCACGGCTGCCTCCGGTAACAAGTGCGACACGCGACATATGATTCTCCCAAAAGTAATGTTGTTGCTACGATATGCGTAGGCGCGCAATTATCTTGCGCGCCTGATTGGGTTTAGGGGCGTTCGAGGCACATGGCAACACCCATGCCGCCACCGATGCACAAAGTCGCCAGACCTTTTTTCGCGCCGCGACGCTTCATCTCGAACAACAGCGTGTTCAGAACGCGCGCCCCGGATGCGCCGATGGGGTGACCGATCGCGATCGCGCCACCGTTGACGTTTACAATTGCTGGATCCCAACCCATTTCTTTGTTCACAGCGCAGGCTTGGGCGGCAAAGGCTTCATTGGCCTCGATAAGCTCCAGATCGGAGGCGCTCCAGCCCGCTTTTTCCAGCGCTTTGCGGGAGGCATAGATTGGGCCTGCGCCCATAATTGAAGGATCAAGACCCGCTGTGGCGTAAGAGGCGATACGGGCCAGTGGTTCAATTCCGCGCTTTTCTGCGTTCTCGGCGCTCATCAACAGAGCACCGGCGGCACCGTCGTTCAAGCCTGATGCGTTGGCAGCAGTAACCGAGCCGTCCTTGGCAAATGCGGGGCGCAGTTTTGCCATGGCGTCCATTGTAGCACCGTGTCGGATGTATTCATCGGCATCCACGATGGTGTCACCCTTGCGGCCCGGTACTGTGAAGGCGAAAATCTCGTCTTTGAAACGGCCTTCCTTCTGGGCTGCTTCGGCCTTGTTTTGAGAAGCGACTGCAAATTCATCTTGCTGCTCGCGGGTGATTTCCCATTTGCCCGCGACATTCTCCGCAGTTTGACCCATGTGGTAGCCGTTGAACGCGTCCCACAAGCCGTCTTTGATCATCGTGTCGATGAGCTTCATATCGCCCATCTTCTGGCCTGCACGCATGTTTTGCGCGTGCGGTGACATGGTCATGTTTTCCTGACCGCCTGCCGCGACGATATCGGCATCGCCCAGCTGAATGTGCTGTGCAGCAAGGGCCACGGCGCGTAGGCCGGAACCGCAGACCTGATTGATGGACCATGCGGAGGATTCGATGGGCAGCCCTGCATTCACATGTGCTTGGCGCGCGGGGTTTTGGCCCTGCGCAGCGGTGAGGACTTGACCCAGGATCGTCTCGGATACCTCGGCGGCGTCGACACCGGCGCGTGAAACGATTTCTTTTAGCATGGCAGAGCCCAGATCATGGGCAGGCGTATTGGCGAATGAGCCACCAAAGCTGCCGACGGCAGTGCGGGCAGCGGAGGCGATAACAACATTGGTCATGGAATGCGGTCCTCTTGATATGACACGAGGGTGGGGGATATCATCGACGAAACGCGTGGATCGCGCCATCTTTCCCCACCATGTCAACAAGGTTATCCCATGGTGCAGCCTACAGCAAGAACACCGATAGGTTCAGATCAGGCGCGCTGTTGGTCGTCTTTGCTACGAAGCCAGTCTGGCTGGGTTGTGGGGGCCGCAAAATAGTAGCCCTGCAAGCAATCAATGCCGATCTGTTGAGCCACCAATGCGTCCTCATGAGATTCGATGGATTCGGCGACGGTCAGCATGTCAAATTCATTTGAAATCGCAAAAAGCGCACGCACCACGGCTTGGTTGTCTGGGTTGCGCGCGATGCCACGCATGAACTGCCCATCGATTTTTAGAATATCAAAATCAAAGTCCTTGAAATACCGGATCGCCATCTGCCCTGATCCGAAATTATCCATGGCAAAACAGATGCCTTTAGGCTGCAACCGTTGCATGAAATCTATCACGAGCTCCGGCACCAGCATTGCTGAACTCTCTGATATCTCAAGAATAAGCCGCTCTCCCAAAGCGGGGGAGGTGGTCAGGAACCGGTTGAGACAATTCATCCAAGGCCGGTAGCCGATAGAGCGCGCTGACATATTGATCGACAGGCGAAGGGTTGGATTGTGCTTGAGACTGTTAAGCCCGTGGCGCAGCGCAAGAACATCAATCTCGCGTCCTGTTTCGCTGTCTTCTATCTTCCCCATAAACTCACCCGCAGGAATGACACGCCCGGTGGCATCCAGCACACGGATCAACCCCTCGTAAAATCCGACCTGCCCTAATGCATCGCTGCGCATGATCGGCTGAAACGCAAGAAGCGTTTGATTATGTGCAATCGCCTCTTTCACCGTTTCCATCGTTCCCTGCGCGTGTTTTGTGACCGCAAAATCAAGCGGGCTGAGCGTGCCACGGTGCTGGGGGGGCTGCTTGCGTTTTTGCATGCCGTTCATCGGGGCGTCCTTTGTCTTGTGCGTACGTCTTGCGGAGGTTTGTGATGACATTGCGTGGCAGCGCCTAAAAAGGTGTTAAATCTCCAATTTTGTGGCAAACATAATGAAGCAGAATTTAACGAATAGGGGGCCGGACATGACGCGGTGCGAATGGGCAGGGCCTGAAGATATCTACATCAATTATCACGATACTGAATGGGGCGTGCCGGAGTATGACAGCCGCGCACTGTGGGAAAAGCTGATCTTGGACGGGTTTCAAGCGGGGCTGAGCTGGATCACCATTTTGAAAAAGCGTGACGCCTTTCGCGAGGCATTCGAGGGCTTTGATCCGCATGTAATTGCGCAGTGGGGCGAGGAAGATGTGCAGCGTCTGCTGGGCAATGCCGGCATCATTCGTCACCGAGGAAAGATAGAGGCGACTATCACCAACGCACAAGCATGGCTGCGGATGGAAGAGCAGCAGGGCTTTGACACCTTTATGTGGAACTACGTTGGCGGTGCGCCGCTGCAAAACCGGTTTGAGGCACAATCGGATGTGCCGCCTAAGACTGCGTTGTCCGAACAGGTCTCGAAGGATTTGAAAAAGGCGGGGTTCAAGTTCTGCGGCCCCACGATTGTCTATGCGTGGATGGAAGCGTGTGGGTTGGTTAATGATCACTTGGTCGGATGCCACAGGCATGACATCTGCGCTGCCACTTTAAAGAGTTGATGTAGGTCAATGTACAATACTCTGCTTCTGTTAGCCTGATGGTGCTTAGAACCTGAAAGGACACGAGATGTTTAAGAAAATTGTTGTCGGTATCGATGGCTCCGACACGTCTGCAACCGCCATGCGTATCGCCTGTGACCTTGCTGGAACGTACAAGGCGGAATTGCACTTGGTCCATACGCCTCAGCCCCAAACGGTTGCTTTTGCGATGGGCGCTGTTGCGAGTTACCATCTGGTGTCAACGATGCCGTCGCATAGCGAAGTCATGGAGGGCGGCGAGAAGATTTTGGATAAGGGCCGTGCCATAGCCAGTGAGTGCAACCAGCCGATCACGCAAACCCATATGGAAGTCGGCGATCCAGCCCGTCTGATCGTTGAGTGTGCAGAAGAAATTGGAGCTGATTTGATCGTGACGGGACGCCGCGGCTTGGGCAGCCTTGGTGCACTGGTGCAAGGAAGCACGTCTTCGAGCATCAACAAGCTGGCAAAATGCGCTTGTTTGTCCGTGGTGTAGTTTAGGTCTCTTTGGCACCGGCCCGATTCATCTTTTGGGTCGCGAAGTTGGTTGTCTTTCCTGTTGTGCGCTTGTGTGCATTGACTCCTCTTTGCGGAACATAGTATGGCCGCATCTGTTGGTGTTGGTGAGCCCTGCGAGGGGGTCTCTGTCGGAGCGAAAACTCAGAGGACAACGCCCTTTACCGCCCCTTTGTGGGCCACTTGAAGGAGAACAGCCGTGACTAAACGCACCGCTGCCAAGCACAAAATTGACCGCCGCATGGGCGAAAACATCTGGGGCCGTCCAAAATCCCCAGTAAATCGTCGTGAATATGGCCCCGGCCAGCACGGTCAGCGCCGTAAGGGCAAGATTTCCGACTTCGGTATCCAGTTGCGCGCCAAGCAGAAGCTCAAGGGCTACTACGGCGACTTGACCGAGAAGCAGTTCCGCCGCATCTACGGCGAAGCCGAGCGTGTAAAAGGCGATACAGGTGAAAACCTGATTGGTCTGCTCGAGCGTCGCCTTGACGCGGTTGTGTACCGTGCCAAGTTCGTGGCCACTGTATTTGCTGCACGCCAGTTCGTGAACCACCGCCACGTCCGCGTGAACGGCAAGCTCGTGAACATCCCCTCCTACCGCGTAAAAGAGGGTGACGTGATCGAAGTACGTGACCGTTCCAAGCAGATGGTCGCATTGATCGAAGCCACACAACTGGCCGAGCGTGATGTGCCTGACTACCTCGACGTGGACCACTCCAAGATGACAGCGACATTCACACGCACACCAGCGTTTGGCGATGTACCTTACCCTGTTGTTATGGAACCAAACCTCGTTGTGGAATTCTACGCGAAGAACTAATCTTCGCCGCCAACACGATACGATTTCAGATGCGCCCTGCTGGTTTACCGGCGGGGCGTTTTCTATTCGGCGCCTTACTGTAAGAGGACAGATGCGCGCGGATGCAATTAGCGGGTGGTAGTGCAGGTGTTCAGCCGCCAAAAGGGCTGCAACCAGCAAAGAGACCCGATATG
>RCNC010000932.1_pt1 | contig 19438 bp, 17 predicted proteins | sample 2041301 | NCBI WGS metagenome assembly RCNC01 (sample SAMN09708231, study PRJNA481090) | Marine sediment metagenome, whole genome shotgun sequencing project. | biome: marine sediment; feature: ocean; material: sediment; isolation source: Sewage treatment plant 13A marine sediment (STP13A) ...
GGGATTTAGACTTAATTGAAAAAGGTGAATTGGGTACACTAAAAAAAGACCTGTCAGAAATCGAAAGAATGTTAAAAGCGCTGATAACGTCTATAGAAAACAGACCCTTGAATCCTTGACCCCTTGAATCCTTGGACCCTCTTCTCGAACTAAATTGGAGAAGAACCAATTTTCAATACTATTCCGTATGGTTGTATGTTCAGCGCTCCTCGAGAATCTCTCCACGCGTGCTGACGACGACCTCCCGGCTGGGCACATTCACCCCGGAAGCCTCCATTCCTTTTTTCACGATCATGGGCAGGCCGGAGCAGCAGGGCACCTCCATGATCATTGTGGTGACGCTTTTCACACCCGCCGTCTTGAATATCTCGGCAAACTTGTCGATGTAGGACTGGACATCGTCGAATTTCGGGCAGCCCAGCATGACGGTCTTGCCTTCCAGATAATCCCGGTGCAGGCTGGGAAAGGCCACGGGTACACAGTCGGCCGTCACCAATAAATCGGCTCCTTTGAGAAAGGGTGCTGTGGGCGGGATGAGGCGGATCTGGACCGGCCAGTGGGTCAGGGCGGAGGCGGCCTTTTCAAAAGAGGTGGGGGTGTTGGCGCTCTGACAGCCGGCTGCCGGTGCAAAGCTCTGGATCTGGGTGGACGGGCAACCGCAGGGCATGGTCTGCTTCTCTTCATGTCCCTTGTGCGTCTCCAGGTGCTTTTCCACGGCCGCTTCGTCGAAATCCTCGGCATCACGTTCGATAATCTGCAGGGCATCCTGGGGACATTCGCCGAGGCAGGCTCCCAGGCCGTCGCACAGGTTGTCGGAAATCACCTTGGCTTTTCCGTCGATGATTTTCAGTGCGCCCTCGGCGCAGGAGATGACGCAATTGCCGCATCCGTCGCAGCGTTCTTCATCGATTTCAATGATCTTTCGAGTTACTTTCATAGCAATGTCTTTCTGGCCTCTGTCCGGCCATTTTCCGTCATCAATTTTTCGGCAATAATCGTTTCTATCTTCTCGGGCTGGAGCCCGTTTTCCTTTATTCGGTCTTCCAGGTTGGCTATCCAGTCCGCGTCGTAGAGCACTTTGAAGTTCAGGGTTTCTTCCTCACGCGGGTGATGGTGGTGGCCGACGATATCGCAAACCTCCTCCACCAGCGGGGGTTTGGCCCCCAATTTTTCCAGGATCTCCCGGGCCACGGCCGGTCCCTCCTGCTCCTGATATCGGGCTTCGCTGCTACCGTGCTTTTTCTCCGCCTCGACGATGCCGATGTCGTGCAGGTAGGCCGCACACAGTACGACCGCCGGGTTGCTCCCCTCGGCCCGACTGATGCGTTCGGCGTAGCGGGCCACCCGGGTAGCATGGCCGATGCGCTTGAAGTCGCTCCTGAAATAGCGTTTCATCTCGATTGCCACCCGATCCTTGAGCAGGTCTTCCTTTTGCAGCAAGAACTCCTCGGGCAGGGTGCCGATACACTGCTCGGCATACTGGCAGTAGGCTGCACACCCGAAATCCAGATCCGGGTTGACGAAGCGGTGCTGGCATTTGGGGCACTTGCGGGCTGTGTCGTCCTTGAAGAACTCGACGTTGGCACCACATTTGGGGCACGGAACCTCATAAATGGCACCGGGCTTCCAGTATAGGGTGTCCTGTCCGGGGCATTTCATGGTGGTCCTCCTTAATTTTACCTAACCCGGATAAACCGGTGCTGTTGAAAAAGCGTAGGCCGTAGGCAACAAGTTGCAAGCATCAAAATCTAAAATAACAAATTCCAAATAAATTCCAAATTACAATAACCAAATCTCAAAAAAGGGCAAAAACCAACAGTTGCCTTTGATTTTGATTTCTCCCAAATTGGCGATTGGTATGTCCTTTCTTCACAATTATAAGGTTTGGAATTTTGAGTTTGACTATTGTGATTTATTTGTCTTTTGGTTTTTGACTATTGTGATTTAGGTGAATTTAACGGCTGCCGGTTGCCCGGCAGCCGATTTGCTTTGACATGACGGCTATTGCGCTGTCTGTTATCCCAAAATTGCCTTCAGGTCCTCATCCGGGGTGCCGATGGGCATGATGTTGAAGTTTTTCACCAGTACATCCAGCACGTTGGGGGTGATGAAAGCCGGCAGGCTGGGTCCCAGGCGGATGTTCTTGATACCCAGGTGCAGCAGGGAAAGCAGAATCACGCAGGCTTTCTGCTCGTACCAGGAGAGGATCATGGACAGCGGCAGATCGTTGACGTCGCATTCGAATGCACCGGCCAGGGCCACGGCAATCTGGATGGCCGAGTAGGCGTCGTTGCACTGCCCCACGTCCAGCAGGCGGGGAATGCCGCCGATGTCGCCCAGGTCCTTGTCGAAAAAGCGGAACTTGCCGCAGGCCAGGGTCAGCACAACGCAATCGGAGGGGATCTTTTCAACCAGTTCGGTGTAGTAGTCGCGCCCCGGTTTGGCGCCGTCGCAGCCGCCCACCAGGAAAAAGTGCCGGATAGCCTTGCTTTTCACCGCTTCGATGACCGTTGGAGCCACACCCATGACCGCGTTTCTGGCAAAGCCGACCATGACCTGCTTGCCGGGGACGTCCGCTTCAAAGCCGGGCAGTTCCAGGGTTTTTTTAATGGCCGGGGTAAAATCTTTTTCAACAATGTGGGTGACGCCGGGCCATCCAACCAGGCCGGTGGTGAAGATGTTCGCCTCGTAGGACTCTCTGGGTTTCTGGATGCAGTTGGTGGTCATGACGATGGCACCGGGGAAGGCGGCAAACTCTTTGGCCTGATTCTGCCAGGCAGTGCCGTAGTGGCCGATAAAATGGCTGTACTTCTTCAGCTCCGGATAGCCGTGGCAGGGCAGCATTTCACCGTGGGTATACACGTTGATGCCTTTGCCTTCGGTCTGCTTCAGGATGAGATCCAGATCCTTCAGGTCATGGCCGGAAACGAGAATGGCCTTGCCTTTTTTGGCGCCCAGGGGCACGGCGGTGGGCACAGGGTGTCCGTAGGTGCCGGTATTGCCCGCATCCAGCAGTTCCATGGCCCGCAGGTTGACTTCGCCGCATTTAAGCGCCAAACCGACGTAATCGTCGACGCCCAGGCTGTTGTCCAGGGTGGCGGCCATTGCCTCGTAAATATAAGCGGAAATCATCTTGTCTTCCTGGCCCAGGATACGGGCATGGTCGGCATAGGCCGCCAGGCCTTTGATGCCGTATACGATCAGTTCACGCAGGGAGAGGATGTCCGGGTTGACGGTCGGATCGGATTTGACGCCCACCTTTTCGCCCTGGGCCACCATGCCGGCCTGGTCTGCCGCGGGAACGAAGGTCGCCGGGCCGTCGGCGAAGGCGACATTGCCGCCGGCCGCCTGAACCTTGGCCTTGAGCGCGTCGCGATGCTTCACGGCGTCCTTGACCAGGACCACGAACCGGGCCGGGTCGAAATCGACATTGGTCAGGGTGGAGAAAATGGCTTCATTGGTGAAGTGGTCGACGGCTGGGTCGCTGACATTGAACTTGGCCCCTTCGACCGCCACCTGGGCAATGCCCTTGGTCGCATAAACGAGAAGGTCCTGAAGGGCAGCGACATCGGGCTGTTTGCCGCATACGCCGATCTTGGTGCATCCCTCGCCTTTGGCTGTCTGCTCGCACTGAAAACAAAACATGGTGATTCCTCCTTAGATTGTAGGTATTCTGATTATTGTATCGTTGCCGTTATCGCTGCTGTTGTCGTTGCCGCCGAATCTTGTTTGACCCGGTTGATCGTCTTTTACATGCTTTAATTTTAATTGTCCTTGACCTGGGTCAACATGTTGATTCTTTTTTTTCTGATCTGAATGCTCCCCGTTGGAGCCATCCTAACCATAAACGGTTGACGGCCAATACACCTTGACTTATATCAAGAATCCAAGCAAACTTATCGCTTTGAAAACAAACGTTTTTTTTCGAAAATCGCAGCAACCGGTCCCATATACAAGGATGATCTGAATCGTGAGCAACGCCACAGGACTTCATAACGGCAGGTAGTCAATGACCTTAATTGTAGTTTCGAATTGGTGCATTGCAACCGGGAAAGGCAAATAAGTGCATGGAGGATGACGACAGATGAAAAAAATAAGCCGGATTCTTTCAATCACTCCACTTTTCAAGGGGCTGTCGGAACAGGAGCTCGATGAAATCAGCGGCATCACCATCGACCGGAATTACAAGCGCAGCGAATCCATTTTCACGGAGGGTGAGGAGGCCAACGGGTTTTATATCGTCGCCGACGGCCAGGTAAAAATTTTCAAGACATCCATGGAGGGAAAAGAGCAGATCCTGCACATCTATGGCCCGGGCAACCCCTTTGGCGAAGTGCCGGTCTTCTCCGGCTCCCGGTTCCCGGCCAATGCCCAGGCCCTGGTCAAGAGCCATATTCTCTTTCTGCCCAGAAATTCGTTTGTGCGGTTGATCGCCGAGCACCCGTCCCTGTCCATGAACATGCTCGGCGAGCTCTCCATGCGATTGCGGCAGTTTACCGTCCAGATCGAAAATCTCTCATTGAAGGAGGTCCCTTCCCGCCTGGCATCCTACCTGATTTACCTGGCAAGGGAACAGGATAATCCAGAGCACGTCACCCTGGCTATCTCAAAAGGGCAGCTGGCCAGCCTGCTGGGCACGATTCCGGAAACGCTTTCACGGATCTTTGCCAAGATGTCCACCCAGGGTCTGATCAGGGTCGAGGGCAAAGAGCTTTATCTGCTGGACCCACCCGGTCTGGAAGATCTGGCCGAGGCTGGTAAACTGGCCGAATAAAAAAATCTTCCATTTTTAAATTGACACATTGTGGCACTTCTTTTATGGTTCTTTTCGTGAGATCTATTCGGCTACATAAGCGCCCAATGATCCTGGCGCGGCTTTTATGCCTGACGTTGATGCTGGTTCTGCTTGCCAATCCGGTCCTTGCGGTCGTTTCGGCTTCCATGGGGTGCGGCGGACAGGGCTGTTGCTGTGCAAACAACGGTCCTGAGCCGCCTGTAAAAATCAGCGCCAACACTGATAAGAATTCCGCTTGCTGCAGCCCAAGGGCATCGATTCCGTGCCGCGTGACCACCAATAGCCTGCCGGTCGCGCCCCCGGCGCTGACCCAGGCCACTCAACGAGGTACCGCTGACACCATCCACTTGCTGCCGAGTGGCTTCATCGCAGCGATGTCGGACCAATCGCACCACCTTTCCATATCAATACACGATACCGGATCAACCATTCCCACCCCCCCATTATATCTACAATCCTGCCGTTTGATCTGTTGAAATCAATTTCTTAACCCGAAGATAAACGGCGTCCGGGTGAAAGCCCTTCCTGGCCTTGTTTTCCAATGTCGGAGGCGGGTGTTGATGCAATCCCATTCATCCCACACGCTATAAACCGCTACCATCTTTGTGAATCACAACGTTTCACCATCGATAAATATAAAAGAGGATTACACCATGACATCCAAGAAAAAAAAACCGACCCACAAAACCCGTGAAGCCAAAAAAGCCATTGTCATGAAGACCAGCAAGAAGAACCCGATCCCCATCATCATCGCCGCCGTTGTCGTCATTGCCGCGGCTGCCGGCCTGGGCCTGTTCCTGTTTCCGGCCGACGAATCGTCATCGAAACCGGTGGCGACCGACAACCACGGTCGGTTCACCTATGCAGTTAACCTGTTTGACGACGGCCAGGCCCGCCATTTTGAATATGCCGATGCCAATAGCAACACCACCATCAAGTATTTCATCCTGAAAAGTGCCGATGGGGTCATCCGGGCGGCCTTTGATGCCTGTGATGTCTGCTGGCCTGAAGGCAAAGGCTATGTGCAGGATGGCGACGTAATGATTTGCCGCAACTGCGGCCGCCGCTTCGAGTCGGTGAAGGTCAACGTCGTCCAGGGGGGCTGCAACCCGGCACCGCTGAACCGGACCATCCAGGGTGATGAGGTCGTAATTCTGGCGGATGATCTGAAAAAAGGCCAAGGCTACTTTAATTTTTCCAAAAAGGCGTAAATCATGCGGCTGATCGATATTTCCATAAAAAACCTGATCCGGCGAAAGGCCAAGGCCGGGTTTATCATGGCCGGCCTGGTGGTCGGGGTGGCCGCCATGGTGGCGGTAATCGGATTCGTGCGCAGCATGACCGCCGAGATCAACAACAAGATGGAACGTTACGGCGCCAATATTCTGATCCTGCCAAAAACCGAGGATCTTCAACTGAGCTATGGCGGAATCAATCTGGGCGGTGTTTCCTTTGATGTGGAACAGATTCGACAGGCCGACCTGCAGCGCCTGGCCCACATTAAGAACGCGGCCAACATCGCCGCCACCGGCCCGACCCTGTTGGGTGTGGTCTGGGCCAACAACCAGAAGGTGCTTCTCGCCGGTATCGACATGAACAGTGCCGACATCCTCAAACCCTGGTGGACCCTCTCCGGAAAGCGTCCCGACAACAACGGCCTGCTGGCCGGTGCCCAGACCGCCCGGGTGATGGACCTGACCATCGGCCAGAATGTGGACATCAACGGCCACCCCATGCCGGTGGTCGGTATTTTAGGCGCCACCGGCTCTCAGGATGACGACCTGCTCTTTACCGCGCTGTCCACCGCCCAAGGCATCCTGGGCAAACAGGGACAGATTTCAATGGTCGAGGTGGCTGCCTTGTGCAACGCCTGCCCCGTTGACGAGATGGTTCAACAAATTTCGGGAGTGCTTCCCGACGCCAAGGTCATGGCCATCCAGCAGGTGGTCAAAGGGCGCATGGACACCCTGCGCCGATTCAGCACTTTTTCACTGGGCATGTCAGCGGTGGTGATCCTTGTCGGCAGCCTGGTAGTGCTCACGACGATGATGAGCAGTGTGCGTGAGCGTAAAGAGGAGATTGGCATTTTCCGGGCCATGGGGTTTCGCAAAAGCCACATCATGGGAATTATCTTTTCCGAAGCAGCCATGATCTCCGGCCCGGCCGGCCTCATCGGTTATCTGGCGGGCACCGGAGCTACTTTTTTTGCGGTGCGCTTTTTCTCCGGTCTGGGGCAAGCGTCGGTCATTTTTGACCCGGTACTGTGCGGTGGTGCAATCCTGCTGTCGATGGTTGTCGGCCTGATGGCAAGCATCTATCCGGCAATCATGGCCGCCCGACTGGATCCTAACACCGCCCTGCGGTCCTTGTAAATGACCGCCTAAGTCGCATTTTCGTCGGTTGCGTAAAGAGCCCGAGATCAAGGCTTGCGAGTCCTGAGGAATGAAGCGTAACGCAAATATCGGAATTTTTATGCAACCGACCTTGTAGGAGAATGTTATGAGCAGTATAAACGCCCAACAACTGGGCAGATCCTATGGGCGGGGCAGCGGAACAGTCCATGCCCTGTCCGACGTCAGCTTTACCATCGACAGCGGGGAATTCGTCGGCATCATGGGAGAATCGGGGGCAGGCAAATCCACCCTGCTCTCCATCCTCGGTGCCATGAACACCCCTACCACGGGAACGTTGGCGGTGGACGACATCGATGTCTATGATCTGAAATCGGAGCAGCGTGCCGATTTCCGTCGTGAATTTCTGGGGTTTGTTTTCCAGAGCTTCCACCTGATCCCCTACCTGACCCTGCTGGAAAACGTCATGCTGCCGTTGACCACCATCCGCATGCCCAAATCGGAAAAGCGGAGCAAGGCCCTGGCGTCGCTTGAGCGGGTGGGACTGGATGGCAAGGGTGATCGTCTGCCCGGTGAAGCTTCGGGTGGCGAAAAGGAACGCTGTGCCATCGCCCGGGCCATTGTCAACGACCCACCGGTGCTGCTGGCCGACGAACCCACGGGCAACCTGGACACCCGCACCACCGATGCGGTCATGGATCTGTTCACGGGGCTCAACGCCGAAGGCACGACCATTGTAATGGTCACCCACAGCCCCCGTTGCGCCGCCCATGTGCACCGCGTCCTCGACGTGGCCGACGGACGGCTGTTGAAAGGTGTCTCCGTGGCACCGCCATCCCACTGCATGTGATCCGGGGAGTCCGCGCCAATCGCCTTAAGGGGCTGGCGTGAGCAGTGCATTGGGTTTACCCCAACGTTGCAAAAGCAGGAGGGGTTAAGTGTTGGGTGCGCCGTGAACCGGATGCGTTTCGATTGCGCGGCAGACCGCTGACAACTGCCGGGCGGCTTTTTCAGGCGGCACGGCCTGCCACACGGCACCGAGCACGGCAATGCCCTTGAACCCGAGGGATGCGGCCGTGACTGCCCGTTGCGCATCGAGCCCCCCCAGGGCAATCACGGTGTGCTCCGTCCGGGACAGGAAGGGTCTTAAATCCGAATGGTCAAAGGCCGACCGGTAACCTGGCTTGGAGATACTGTCGAAGATGGGGCTCAGCAAAATATAATCGAACAGGCCGTCGTATTCAGGGATGTCCGTAATCCGATGGAAGGCTGAGGAGAGGCGGCATCCCGGCTGCGCCAGCCTGAGCTGCCGGAGGCGCTGCAGGTTGTGCGTCCTCTCTTTTTCCGTAAAATGAATGCCCATGAGATCGAAATGATCGAGCAGCCTCGGGTGGCCGTGGACCATGATCCGCGGGTGATACGAAACAGGAACCTGTTTCAGGTAATCGGCGATCTGCCTGTCGGTTTGCCCCGGCTTTCGAAGGTGAACGGTGGCCGACGACTGATGCAGGACCCTGCAGACCACTTCCGGTTCATCGGGATTATCCTCAGGCGGAGAGATGATGATCAGGCGCATGGGTACTCAAAACCGTAAAGCGAAAACCGAACCGCGGAATGTCCAATATCCAATTACGAATGTCGAAGGGCGGTTTCGCTGCGCTACAGCTATTGTTAAAATGGCCCGTATTCCTTCCTTCTAAATTCTGCGGTTCCTTGTTCGACATTGGATATTCGCTTTGAATTTTTCATTATCAATCGGTCACTTCCGATCCATCTTCTGCTTCAATTTCTTTTCAATTTCGGCAAACAGGTCCTGCTTTTTCTGATCCTGCTGGGCCTTGATAGACGCCACCTTCTCTTTCATGACGTCTTTGCCTTTTTTGAATTTTTTTAACTCCTGCTCCAGGCGGGTTTCTTCGGTGTCCCTTGGCAGGTCTTCGATGGCCAGGTGGTTGCCCACGACAATCCGATCATTGAATCCGCTTTTCACCGTGTCGACGATGCCCTGTTCCTTGAACCGATTGAACAGGTAACTGCCCTTTTCGTCCGAATAGTCGAGCAGGCGGCAGACGGACTCGATGGACGGCGGCGCACCCTCCCGGTGATCCAGGACCCGGACGGCGGCAACAAACAGATGGGCGGTGCTATATAAATCGTTCGCTTTCATGATGGTCCATCCCTGCGTTGCATGGTTTTGGATGCGGCCATTGTCGGCCAATTTCTTGACATCCCCCGGCAAGGAGAGTAACATTTGCCGGTGAATTGTCAAGCGGCAACCGGCCCGCGCTTCCCGGGGTCGGATATTCCTTCAAACCATTATCATTTAAAGATGTTGTAACCGTTTTCCGTGTCACCAGCGCGGTCGGTATCGACCATGCCAAACAGACCATCAGGGGATAAAATCATGACCGAGATTATCGATGTAACGGCGAGAGAAATTCTGGATTCCAGGGGTAACCCCACCGTGGAAGTGGAGATGATGCTGGCCAGCGGCGCCATCGGCCGGGCGGCAGTCCCCTCCGGCGCCTCCACAGGAACGCGGGAAGCCCTGGAGCTTCGCAACACTCGCGCCAAGCGCTACGGCGGCAAGGGCGTGGTCACGGCCGTGAAGAATGTCAACACCACGATCGCCGATGAAATCCGTGGGATGGACGCCTCCGACCAGTTGACCCTGGACGCCTGTATGCTGGCCCTGGACGGCACGGCCAACAAATCCAAGCTGGGCGCCAACGCCATCCTGGGCGTCTCCATGGCGGCGGCCCGGGCGGCGGCCTCTGCCTTCGGCCTTCCCCTGTTCCGCTACCTGGGCGGTGTAAACGCCAGGATCCTGCCGGTGCCCATGATGAACGTAATCAACGGCGGCGCCCACGCGGCCAACAACCTGGACATCCAGGAATTCATGATCGTCCCCTTCGGCGCAACCACGATCGCCCATGCCATCCAGATGGGCGCCGAGACGTTTCACGCACTGAAAAAAATCCTCAAGTCCAAGGGACTGAGCACGGCCGTGGGCGACGAGGGTGGTTTCGCACCGAATCTCAAATCCAATGAAGAGGCCCTGAGCTTCATCATGGAAGCCATCAAGTCTGCCGGCTACACCCCCGGCAAGGATATGGGCCTGGCCCTGGATGTGGCGGCCAGCGAATTTTACACGAAGAAAAAATACGTCCTCAAAGGCGAGAACAAATCCCTGTCCGCCGTTGAAATGGTAGATTATTTCGAAGACTTGGTGGAAAAATACCCGATCCTGTCCATCGAGGACGGCCTGGCCGAGCAGGACTGGGAAAACTGGGCCGTGCTGACCAACCGTCTGGACGAATACATTCAGATCGTGGGTGACGATATCTTCGTCACCAATCCGACCATCTTTGCCAAGGGCATCGAAGACGGCATCGCCAACTCCATTCTGATCAAGCTGAACCAGATCGGCACGGTTACCGAAACCCTCGACGCCATCGAAATGGCCAAGCAGGCCGGGTACACCACCGTGATCTCCCATCGCAGCGGTGAAACCGAAGACACGTTTATCGCCGACCTGGCCGTGGCGGTGAACAGCGGCCAGATCAAGACCGGTTCGCTGTCGCGATCCGACCGCATCGCCAAGTACAACCAGCTGATCCGCATCGAAGAGCGGCTGGGCCGTGGCGCACAATTCGCCAAGGAGATCTTCATTGGCGATTAGGGGCGGTACCTGGCGAAAAATATTTCATTATCCTGTAATTATTGTTCTATTCAAAATGAAGAGAACTTCAATCATAGCGGCATGGGCTATGTTTTCGGTAATGTTTCTCACCGCGACCATACCCGGCCCGGCCGTTGCCTACGTTCTCGAAGGGCCCCATGTCCTCGAACTCAGCGCCGAAGCCATGGGTACCATCACCGCCCTCCAGGCCAATCAGAAACTGCTGATATACCCGCAGACGCCGGAATCGTTGCCGACTGTCTATGATGAAACCGCCACCTATGTGATGCCGGAACGGTTTCGTTCGGATATCGTTTCCGACCAGGTTCAGCGAACCCACCTGGTGTTTGCGGACAGTTCGATCACGGTGATCGACGGCCGGATGGCCATGGGTGAAAACCCGTTCGATCTCTACCAGCAGCTGCTGCGAAGCCGAACCCGGCCGCGCCTGATGCGAACCCTCAATCGACTGGGCGTCGAGACGGCCATATCCAGCTTAGGGCGGCTTGATGAAAAAGTGGTGTTCGTCCTGGGCGCCCGCTATCCCGATGAATCCGTATCCCAACTGGCCATCGACAAGGAAACCTTTCTGCCCGTTCGTTTGCTTCTGGTGGACCGGGGGACGGTTGCAACCGACAGGCGCCTGGAGATTTTTTACCGGAACTGGCAGAAGATTCAAAGCGGTTGGTTCCCTTTCCAGGTGGATTTCAGCATCAACGGTCGCCTGGCCCGGGAGATCCGGGTAGCCGACCTTCGCCTCAATCCGTCCATCCCGGCAGACATGATGGACCTGGAAGCATTGAAAGCATCGGTAGCGCTCAACGATACCGATACGCCCCAGGAACAAAAGCAGGATGCGGTGGATGCGGTGCAGCAGGCGGTGCAGGACTTTCAGAAAAAATTTGAATAGCCGGTTTTCCTAACCGGTCAAATATGGTACAGGCAGTCGCAATCAGCATGCCTGCCGGCAAGGGGTGGGTAAATTGAAAACCACATGTTGAGGCGGGGTAGGACCGGAAAGTCGCACCGCTTGCTACCTGACATGATCAGCGATGGTCAGGGAAAGACTGATGGCGCAACCTGGCCTGCAGGATGAAAAAGAGAATATCCAATGTCGAACAAGGAACCGCAGAATATCGAAGGTGAAGCATACTGTCCATTTTTGTATTTCGCCATCACGAAGTGATTCCTTCGTTCGACAATCGATATTGGATATTGGACATTCTGCGGTTTGTTTTTCATTCGGCGTCGGCAGTTTAATGGTCCAGTAAAAAGTCGCATTTCCGACGGATTCGTAAAAAGCCCGAGATCAAGGCTTGCGAATCCTGAGAATACCGCTATCGCGGGTGCCGTAGGCAGTGTGTTTACGGTACTCCGCAGTGACGAAGAATGAAGCGTAACGCAGATATCTGGCTTTTTACAAATCCGTCAAGTTTAATAAGACTGGCAATTCTCAAACACCGGCTTACCCGGGTTAAAATTTCGATCGAGGTTTTCTATGGGGTATGACACCAAGTACATTTTCGTTACCGGAGGGGTGCTCTCATCCCTGGGCAAAGGCCTGGCATCGGCCTCCATCGGCGCTCTGCTGGAAAGCCGGGGACTGACGGTCACCATCCAGAAGCTGGATCCCTATATCAACGTGGATCCGGGGACCATGAATCCTTTCCAGCACGGGGAGGTATTCGTCACCGATGACGGCACCGAAACCGATCTGGACCTGGGGCATTACGAACGGTTCACCCATGCCAAACTGGGCAAGGACAACAACTTCACCACAGGTAAAATCTACCACAGCGTCATCACCAAGGAACGCCAGGGAGAATACCTGGGCGGCACGGTTCAGGTCATCCCCCATATTACCGACGAGATCAAAGACAGCATCCGCAAGGCATCCAATGACGTGGATGTGGTCATCGTGGAAATCGGCGGCACCATCGGCGACATCGAAAGCCTCCCTTTTCTGGAAGCCATCCGCCAGTTCCACAACGATGCGGGCAAGGACAACGTCATCTATATCCACCTGACCCTGGTGCCCTACATCAGCACCGCCGGCGAAGTGAAAACCAAGCCCACCCAGCACAGTGTCAAGGAACTGCGCAGCATCGGCATTCAGCCGGACATCCTCTTGTGCCGCACCGACCGCATGCTCAACCCCGACATAAAGGCCAAGATTGCCATGTTCTGCAATGTGGGTGCGGATGCGGTGATCACGGCCAAGGACGTCGACTGCATCTATGAAGTTCCCCTGCTCTTCCACCAGGAGGGGCTGGACACCAAAATCGTCGAACTGCTCAACATCTGGACCCGCGCGCCCCGTCTGGAGAACTGGGAGACCCTGTGCCGACAGATGAACGATCCCGCCTACGAGGTCACCATCGCCATCGTCGGTAAATATGTGGATCTCACCGAATCTTACAAGAGCCTCAACGAAGCCCTGATCCACGGCGGTATCCCCAGCCGGGCCAGGGTCAACCTGAAATTCGTGGACTCGGAGACCATCGACGCCAATACCTGTAGCCTGAGCCTGGAAGGGGTGGACGGCGTGCTGGTGCCGGGCGGTTTCGGTTCGCGCGGCGTGGAAGGCAAGATCTGCTCAGCCCGGTATGCCCGGGAAAATCAGATTCCCTATTTCGGCATCTGCCTGGGCATGCAGATCGCCGTCATCGAATTCGCCAGAAACCTGGCCGGGCTGGACCGGGCCAACAGCACCGAATTCGACCCGAACACCCACCATCCGGTGATCTATCTCATGGAAGAGTGGTTCGACGACAAATCCGAAACCATCCAGCAGCGCGACATCCATTCGGACAAAGGCGGCACCATGCGCCTGGGGGCGTACCCCTGCAAACTGGAAAAGGACACCATCGCCTACCGGGCTTACGGCAAGGAAACCATTGCCGAACGGCACCGCCACCGCTTTGAATTCAACAACGCCTACCTGGAGCAGTTAAAAAAAGCTGGCCTGAAGATCTCCGGCATCGCCCCGTCAGGCGAACTGGTGGAAATCGTGGAAATCGAAGATCACCCGTGGTTCCTGGGATGCCAGTTCCATCCGGAATTTAAATCCCGGCCCATGACCCCCCATCCCCTGTTCCGCAGCTTCATTGCCGCGGCCCTGAAGTATTCGGGAAACCGGGAGATTGAAAAGAAATAACCCTTTTACCTGGTTGTTGTAGAAAAATCGATCACTGGCGCGAATGGAAATTCGTTCGCGCTTTTTTTTCGGTTCATGACGGTTCGCCTTTCAGGATTTCGTCAATCTTTCGAGACAGCACTTCGAGGTTATACGGCTTTTGGATAAACCCGTTGCATCCTCGGTCCATCACGGCAATGGCCTGGCTGTCAATACTGTATCCGCTTGCCAATAGGACTTTTACACCGGCGTTAATCTGCCTGAGCATGTCAAAAGTCTCACTGCCACTGGCACCCGGCATGATCAGGTCAAGGACAACCAGATCGATGTCGTCAGCGCTTTTCCGGTACAACGATATGGCTTCATCACCATTTCGGGCAGATCGGGTCTGGTAACCCATCTTCCCGATCATCTCCGTACCGATCTCGAGAACCATCTCTTCATCATCCACGACCAGTATCGTTCCCTTGCCAAATTTGATCGTCACATCGCCTTTACCTACTGAGGGGATCTCCCTTTGGGACACCGGCAGATAAATGCTAAATGTCGTTCCCTGACCGATTTCCGAGGCCACGTCGATATAGCCGGCATGCGCTTTAATGATGCCATAGGCGGATGCCAGGCCCAGACCGGTCCCCCTTCCCATCTCTTTGGTGGTAAAAAAGGGATCAAAAATACGGTTTCGCGTTTCAGCATCCATGCCGTGGCCCGTATCAGTGACCTGAAGCAGGACATAGCTGCCTGATTTCATTTTATAAGGCTTTTGCCCGATCTCGCCGCGGCTGATCATCGATGTTTGCAGCCAGAGGTCTCCACCGTCAGGCATGGCATCTGCCGAGTTGATAAAAAGATTGAATAAAACCTGCTCGACTTGGGACCGATCAATTTCAACCGGGCCCGCAGTCGATGACAAATCCAGGTGTATGGCAAGCTCCTTGCGGGTTCGACCGAATATTTCAACGCTATCTTTGACAATTTGGTTTAAATCAAAGATCTTGAGCTCAAATTTGCCTTTGCGTGCGTATCCGAGCAGTTGGCTGGTAAGCTGTGAACCGCTCTGGATCAATTTTTCGACTTTTTTTAGTTTTCATAATGCGGACTGGTGATTTCCGTATCGAGCATCATGATCGACACATTGCCTAAAATTCCCATCATCAAATTATTGAAATCATGGGCGAGACCACCGGCCAGGGTTCCAATGGCCTCCATGCGCTGGGCAAGCTGAAACTAATTCTCCATTTTCTTTCGTTCGTTGATATCGATGATGCTGCCTTCGACATAAAGGATGGTTTGGTCTTTGTCTCTGACGGTTCGTGAATGATTCTCAACCCAGAGTACGGATTGGTCATAACGACGCATCTTGACTTCATGCACATTTTTATCGCCGGATCTTTCGATGATCGTTTTCCATTTTGAGCGGTCTACCGGCCGGGCATATATTTCTTCCGCTTTTTTGGATAGGAACTGCGCTTTGGAAGGGTATCCGAGCATTCTGACCAGCATGGGATTGGCATCGACGATACGGCCGTCAAAGGTCGTTCGATAAAGGCCAACCGGGACACCGTCGAACAATCCCCGGAAATGGGATTCACTTTCTTTCAATGATTGTTGGGCCAGTTTCAGTTCCGAGACCCGATATTCAAGGTCCTTGAAGAGTTTCTGCAATTGACGCCGCATCGACTCGAAGGAACGTGCCAGCACACCTATTTCATCTTTTCGATTGATTAACGAAGGCTCGATGTCAGCTTCCCAGTGCGCATCCCCGAAATTTTCAGCGACCGTGGCCATCGTGACAATGGGCCGAATATAGTGCAGTGCGGATCGCCGACCGATCAAATAGACGCTCAGGAAAGTTACCGATATAAACAAGGCCATGAGGGTGCCGGCAATCAGTAATTGGTCGACCAGAAAATCATGGAAATTGGCGCGTATTGCCGCTTCTTTCTGTGCCATCACTGCAACGGGCGCCGAAAACTCATCAATGTATGTTGTGGCAGCTAACATGAGGCTTTTTCCGCGAAAGGGCGCGTCTACCGGTGTGATGGTCATATATTTTTTCCGAACGGAACCATCGGGTTCAATCCAGTCGTAATAACCTGAAATCTCATTCCCGGACAGAGAGCTTTTAAAAATAGCCCACCATGACGGTATTTCCGTGGACAAAAAATCCATCCTTCGATTGGTCAGATCTGGATTGGGATGGATGCGCATAATCCCGGTCCCCGTTTCATACAAGCATACATACCCATTTTTCCCGACCGGCTGCATGGCAATGGCCTGGAATTGGGCGGAGCGCTGCAGGGCATCCATATCCATCTCTGGTTTGAGTGACAGAAAAAGCGCCACCTGCCTGGCGGCGTCTCTGGCCTTATCCTGAATGACCCGCTGGCCCAGCGTTTCCAGCTCCTTTTTGGCATCCGAATTCAGTTCATGGGTTGAATCAGCAATAAGCGTAGACAGATGCCGCTGGGCGAAAAATCCGCCGGCGATGGTAAACACAAATAATAATACCACCGGAAAGAGAGAAATCAGCAAATATTGTCTGGTGAACTCCTTGACCATCGAGGTTGAGGATCTTGTGCTTTTTTACATGAGCCGGGCCCTTCAGCTAAATTGAACGCTCCGTTGCTATGTCTACCGAATATATTATTGGTTGAATTGGTTTTTTCTTTAAGGACAATAATTTGGCAGCCTCAACAATTAACCGGTAGAAACCCACGCACATGAAAAAAAGAAGCACCCCGACGCCCCGTCATCTTCGGAAAAACTGGACCATCAACATGACGGCCAGCACCGCCAGCAGCCAGCGCAACCCGCGTCGATAGACCTCGGTGGGGATCCGGTCGCGGATGCGCATGCCGAGCACCATCACCACCAGCCCCAATACGGCCAAGGGGGCCGACGCCGTCAACACATCGGTCGTCATCAGACCCGCTTGGGCGAATACCGCCCCCTGGGTCAGTTTGCCGAACAAAAAACAGAAGTTGAAGACCTGAATCATCACGGTTTTGGACATATTCATTTCAAGGGCAAAGATGATCAGGACCGGCAGCATGACATTCACCGTGCCGGCAAGGATGCCGGCAGTCAGACCGAAAACGGCAAAGGCGATGCGGGGATGGCGGTGGACCCAGGCAAAGCCGGCACCGAAGCGGTCGGCATTGAGATAGATGACCAGCATGGCTGCCATGAGGGGCAGAAACGGTTCCGGTGAGAAGACGATGAGCAGCCGGGTGCCGACGAGGCTCCCGATCATGCCGTAGACGGCCAGGGGCCAGAAAACCGCAATGCTATGAGTCCACCGGCCGCCCTTGAGGATGTTGGCCACGTTGAGGACCACCGTCGGGAGCAGCAGAAGAAGGATGGCTGTCCGCACATCAGTGACCAGGGCCAGAAGGGGGGTGGCGATCATGGGAAAACCGATGCCGATGGTGCCGTGGACCGCGGCCGCGAATCCGACGATGACGGCATGGGTGATTACGGTTAGGGGAAAGACGCTGTCGAGCATGGTCATGCATCTCATAACCGGGTCATGCTCCGCAACCGATCATTGCCTTACGCCGCATAAAAAAAAGCGTTCACCACAGTAGCATATGCATCCAATCGCAATCGGCCGCCGTTGGGCCGGTTTTTAGGTGTCCACACCTTCTATGATTGGGTTTTTAGGCATCAGTTCAACCGGTGGCCGCAACCGCGACCACTGGCCCGATCCGGCTAACGGCTGTCTGCGCGGATGCGGGTAATTTCATCGGGCAAAATGCCCAGCCATGCCAGAAAGGCCGCATGACCGTCCGGATGGCGGGTTTCGAACAGGCGGTGCCATTTCATCATTGCGTCTTCGGTCAGTCCGATCTCCCGGAACATGGCGACCCACTGGTCTTTGCTCACGTTGTTTTGCATTGTCTGACTCCCTGGTTTTTATTCAAAGGCTTTCGAGCAACTGGTAATACTCCTTTATCGTAAGAATGGCGTCGATCGAAAGCTGAAACAAAATCCAACTTAGAACCAGGATTCCGATGGTAAGCCCGATCTTCCATGCCTGCGTCGCCTGTGGATGCCACCAGATCAGGGGCAACGCCAAGGGTCCCACACAGCAGACGGCAAAGATAATGAAGGATTTACGGAAATACCATTCGACCTTTTCCTCGGCAATGCGCGGTTTCTTGGAGGGATCTAAAAACTCACCGCAGTGTTTACACTTTATTGCTTCGTTTTGAATTTCTTCGGCGCAGAAGGGGCACTTTTTCATGATCATCTCTCTTGGCAATACGATGGATGGGTGCGGCACGGAAATGACAATTAGGTACCGCATTTGTGTGATTGGATCAATAGGTTGCTCAATTGCGCAATGATCGGTCAGCGGCAGGCGGTGCCGGTCGCCAAAAAAGAGCGGCGCCCTTGTTTCGATTTTACCGGAGGAGATATCCTCAGCCAAAAAAGCAGCGCCCCGTTAGCGGCCTTGGCGCAAGGAGACCGGTGCCGGTCAGCCGTTGATATCATCTGCCTTGTTGAAATTCGCGGGTGATTGTTTATACTGTGTGGCATCATCCCGCGAAACGGCCACCTCCATCACCTGCAGGTGGTTTCATAGCCTTGCCGACAACCGGGTTACCGGGCGAATCAACACAAACCGATAAAGTGGAAAGGGATAAGGCGCATGACTCCGGAAATAATGACGGTAATGGCTATCCTGGTCGCAGTCATCATTCTTCTGGTCACCGAATGGGCGCCTTTAGAGGTCCTGGCCATGCTGGTCATGGGCGTGCTGGCGATCACCGATATCGTCAGCCCCAAGGAGGCGCTGGCCGGATTCAGCAACCCGGCCGTGGTGACCATCTGGGCGGTCTTCATCCTCAGCGGCGGGCTGACGCGCACCGGCATTGCCAATATTCTTGGCCGGCAGCTGCTTAAGGTCGCCGGCGGTGGGGAATCAACGCTGGTGGTAATCATCATGGTCATCGCGGGCGTACTCTCGGCCTTCATGAACAATGTTGCCGTGGCCGCATTGATGTTGCCTGTGGTCATGGACATCGCCCGCAAGACCGACCGTTCACCCTCCACCCTGCTGATGCCCCTGGCCTACGGGTCGCTGCTGGGCGGGCTAACCACCATGATCGGCACCCCGCCCAACATCCTGGTCAGTGAAGCGTTGCGGGAAAACGGCCTGGAACCCTTCAAGCTCTTTGACTTCTCACCCGTTGGCCTGATCGTGATGGCCTGCGGCGTTGCCTTCGTCACGCTGGTCGGTACGCGCCTGCTGCCCAAACACAACCTGGCCAAAGAAACCGCCGGGCGACGGCCGGATTTCCGTTCGCAATACCGACTTCAGGAGCATCTGTTTCAGATCAGGGTCCCCGGCAGCTCGGCCCTGGTGGGCAAAACCCTGGCCGGCAGCCGCCTGGGTGCCGCGCTGGGGCTCACCGTGATTGGCATTACCCGCAGCGGCGGCATCACGCTTCTGGCGCCCCCCATCA
>RCNC010000960.1_pt1 | contig 19416 bp, 12 predicted proteins | sample 2041301 | NCBI WGS metagenome assembly RCNC01 (sample SAMN09708231, study PRJNA481090) | Marine sediment metagenome, whole genome shotgun sequencing project. | biome: marine sediment; feature: ocean; material: sediment; isolation source: Sewage treatment plant 13A marine sediment (STP13A) ...
TCGGTGACACCGCGGTGGCCGTGCACCCCGACCCCGAGGGGGCGCTGGAGGCCCAGCTGGCCCAGTTGCAGGAGAAGGTCAAGGCCGCGTCGGCCAAGGGGAAACCGGACCTGGAGGCTGAACTGCTGGCCACGGAAGAGCGGCGGAAAACCCACCTCCCACGGCTCAAGGCCCTGGTCGCCATGGCCCGGGACGGGCGAAAGGTGCTGCTGCCGCTGATGGAGCGGGAAATCCCGCTGATCCTCGACACCTGGGCCAAACCTGAACTGGGCTCGGGCTGCGTCAAGATCACCCCGGCCCACGACCCCAACGACTACGACGTCTGGACCCGGCACCAGGACGAGTTCGGAGCGGTGAACATCCTCAACCCCGACGGTTCTTTAAACGCCAACGCCGGGAAATACGAGGGCCTGGACCGCTTTGTCGGGCGCAAGCAGGTGGTGAAGGATCTGGAGGAGCAGGGGCTGCTGGAGGCGGTGGAAGACCGCGAGATCGAGATCGGCCACTCCGACCGTTCCAAGACACCCATCGAACCCTATCTCTCCAAGCAGTGGTTCGTCCGCATGGGCGACGTGGAGGGCGGGGTGGTCTTTGGCAAGGACACCCCGGGCGAGTTCAGTGCCCCCGGTCTGGCCCAGGCGGCCATGGATGCGGCCGGCGGTGAGTGGACCAGCCACACCGGGCGTAAACTGACCTTCCACCCCGACCCGGCGCGCTACTCCGGCACCTATCTCAACTGGCTCTCCGAGAAGCGTGACTGGTGTATCAGCCGCCAGCTCTGGTGGGGCCACCGCATCCCGGTCTGGCTCGCCGCCTTTGACTCGGCCGACGCACTTCGCACTGCCCTGGGGGCGATTCCGTCCGGCGAGGAGGGGCTGCTGGTCCGCATCGGCAAGGCCGACGGTTCATCGCTGCCCGTATCCGCGGCGGCGACCCTGGACGGCCCCGGCCCCTTCGAACTGATGGCCTGCCCGCTGGACGAGGCCGTCGAGCAGAAGCACGGCCCGGCCCTGGAGGCCGCCGGCCTGGTCCAGGATCCCGATGTTCTCGACACCTGGTTCTCCTCGGCGCTCTGGCCCCACTCCACCCTCGGCTGGCCCGACCCGGAGCAGGCGAAGATCAACGAGGGGCAGTCGCCCCTGGCCGCCGGCGAGGGGCGCCCGGACACCCTGTCCTATTACTACCCCGGGTCCTGCCTGGTCACCGCCCGCGACATCATTACCCTCTGGGTGGCCCGCATGCTGGTGATGGGGCTCTACAACCTGGGTGACGTGCCCTTCACCGACTGCTTCATCCACGCCAACATCCAGGACGGCAAGGGCGAGCGGATGTCAAAGTCCAAGGGCAACGGTGTCGACCCGGTGGACATCATCGAAAAATACGGCACCGACGCCATGCGTTACGTGCTCTGCGAGATGCAGACCGGTACCCAGGACATCCGCTTGCCGGTGCAGGCCATCTCGCCCTTCACCGGCGAGCTGGTGGATCTGGCCAAGGCCAAGCACGGCCGCAGCATCTTTACCTACATCTGCCCCGGATCGGGCAAGGAGTTCGACGTCCTGGGCACCATGGAGGACGTGCCGGCGGCCAAGGTGACCAGCGACCGCTTCGATGTGGGCCGGGGCTTCTGCAACAAGCTCTGGAACGCCGTGCGTTTTGCGCTGATGAACCTCGGTGAGCACCCCTTCACCCCGCTGAAACCCGAGGACCTGGCCCCCGAGGACCGCTGGATTCTTTCCCGCCTCGGCGGCGCGGTTCGCGGCGTGACCACAGCGCTGGAGGAATACAACCCCTCGGCGGCCATCGGCCTGGCCCGCAAGTTCTTCTGGGGCGACCTCTGCGACTGGTATCTGGAGATGATCAAGCCGCGGATGAAGGACGAGGCCCAGGCCCCGGTGGCCCGCTCGGTACTGGCCGTGGCCATCGACCGGGTGCTGCGTCTGTTCCACCCCTTCATCCCCTTCATCACCGAGGCGCTCTGGGAGCGGCTCAACGCCCAGGTGCCGGTGCGTGGGATCGAAAAGCCGCTGCCCGCGGTGGACCTGCTGATCACCGCCAACTGGCCCGACCCCTCGCGCTACACCGGCGAGCCGGAGCTGGAGGCGGAGATGGAGCTGATGCAGTCGGTGATCCACGGCATCCGCGACCTGCGCTGGAAATACGAAGTGCCTCCGTCCCAGCAGGTGGAGGGCCGGATCAAGGTCACCGGTGTCACCGCCGAAACACTGAACCGCCTCGGGGACCACGTCAGCAACCTGGCCGGGCTATCGGCGCTGGAGATTGGCGGCGAGGTGACCCGCCCGGCGCTTGCCGCAACCGCAGTGGTGGGCGAGTGCGAGATCTTCCTCGCCGGCGTTCTCGACCCGGTGAAGGAGAAGGAGCGGCACGACAAGCAGCTGGCCAAACTGCGCAAGCAGCTGGAGGGCTCGCAGAAAAAACTGGCCAACGAAAACTTCGTCAGCCGGGCCAAGCCGGAAGTGGTGCAGGTGGAACGTGACCGGCTGGTGGAGCTGGAGGGCCAGATCGCGTTGCTGGAAAAGAACCTTCAGCGGCTGGTGAATGAGGGGTAATCACAGGCCGTCGCGCACACGGTGAAAAGAGAATGGCCGATCACATTGATGAGACCGACGGCCTGCCACGGGCCATCTTTGACGCTTCCCGCGACGCCATCTTCATTGAAACCATCGAGGGGAAGATTCTCGACTGCAATGGTGTGGCCTTCGAGCTCTTCGGCTACACCAGGGATGAAATGCTTCGGCTGGAGGTCACTGACCTGGTCCCGCCGGAGGTGGCCCCGGGGCTGGATGAGTTAGTCGAGGAACTCAAAAGGGGCGGCAGCTTTTTCGCGGAAAGCTTTGGGCGGCGGAAAGACGGCACCGTCTTTCCCGCCGAGGCGAGTGCCCGGACTGTGACCCTGGGGGATGAACAGCGGGTTGCCGTTTTTGTCCGTGACGTCACCGAACGGAAACGGACGGAAAAAGCCCTTCGAATCTCTGAAGACCGCTATCGCACCGTGGTGGAAAACTCCACGGAGATCATCACGATTGTCCAGGGCGGCATCATCAAGTTCATCAATTCCCGGGGCGCCGAACTCACCGGCATGACCGTGGATGATATTGTGGGCCGGCCACTCACCATCGTGGTTGCCGAGGAGGACCGGGAGATGGTTGTCCGGCAGCATCACAAAAGACTGGCCGGTGAAACACTGCAACCATACGCCTTCCGGTTCAAGGACGCTGCGGGCCAACTGAAATGGCTCGAGACCACCGGGGCACTGGTGGAGTGGAAGGGCCGTCCGGCCACGGTGAATTTTCTTACCGACATCACCGACCGGAAGCGCCTGGAGGAGCAGTTGCGGCACGCCCAGCGGATGGAAGCGGTGGGCCGGCTGGCCGGGGGGGTCTCCCATGATTTTAACAACCTGCTCACCGCCATCAACGGCTACGGATCGTTGCTGCTCAACCACATCAAGGAAGGCGCCCCGGGACGTCGGGAAGTGGAGGGAATCCTTCGGGCGGGAAAACGTGGTGCCGAGCTGACCGACCAGTTGCTGGTCTTCAGCCGGCGCAAGGTGGTCGAGCCGCAGGTGGTGGACCTCAACCGGTTGATCGCCGGGATGGAGAACATGCTCCATCGATTGATCAACCAAAATGTGGCCCTGGAGACGGTCCTCGACCCGGGTCTCGAGGCGATAACGGTGGACCCGGGACAGATGGAACAGGTGGTGATGAACCTGGTGGTCAATGCCCACGAGGCGATGCCAGATGGAGGGCAGATCACCGTCCGCACAGAAAACGTGGTGCTTGATGACGACCAGTGCCTCCATCGCTCCGCTGCCCGGCCCGGCCGGTTCGTCCGGTTGACCGTGGTGGATGACGGCCCTGGTCTGGCGCCGGAGGTGCTCGATCATATCTTCGAGCCGTTCTTTACCACCCGCGAGAAGGGTACCGGTCTGGGCCTTTCCCTAGTCTACGGTATCATCACCCAGCACGCGGGCTGGGTGGAGGTGAGCAGCCGCTCGGGGAAAGAGACGATCTTCTCGATCTTTCTCCCCCGTTTCTCCGTCATCCGCACCGATGAGCCACAAGCGGAGTTTTCTCACCAGGGGTTGGAGGGGCTTCAGGGCAGCGGGGAGCGAATTCTCCTGGTGGAGGATGACGAAGGGGTGCGGAGCTACGCCACCCATGTGCTGGAGGAGAGCGGCTATCGGATCTTTGCCGCCGCCAATGCTGATGAGGCGCTGAAGCTTTTCACTGATGAGGGAGGCAACTTCCGGCTGGTGTTCAGCGACCAGGTTCTCCCCGGCCGGAGCGGCCTGGAGCTGGTGGAGGAACTGCGCTTGTTGAAACCGGGTATCGAGGTGGTGCTGACCAGCGGGTACACGGGCAAGGCGGCGGCGCGAAAACAGATCGAGGGAATGGCCTATCCATTCCTGCGAAAGCCTTACAGTATTTACGAACTTCTGACCACAATTCATAATCTCCTGGCCAACCCGGGGGACAGCCCCCACTGAAGGAGCTCACAGGGTGATTGGCAACATCCGTACCTCCGTTGTTCCGTGGCTCTGGCTCCTGATCCTCCTCATCCCCATCCCTCTATTTGCCGCTGCTGGTCCTGTTGCACCGGATGCGGACTCCGTCTATTCATCTGCGGGCCGCCCGAAAATTGGTCTGGCCCTCAGCGGCGGCGGCGCCCGGGGCTGCGCCCACGTGGGTGTGCTCAAGGTGCTGGAGGCCAACCACATCCCGGTGGACTACATCGCCGGCACCAGTATGGGCGCGGTGGTGGGCGGCCTCTATGCCGCGGGTCTTGACGCGGCGGATATCGAGACATTTTTCCTCACCGCCGACTGGACCGACATGATGCTCGACGAGCCCCACCGCTATCACAAGTCATTCCGGCGCAAGGAGGAGGACCGGCTCTACCTCTTCGATTTCGAGATGGGCCTCCGGGGGCTGCGCCTCAAGATGCCCCGCGGGTTCCGCCAGGGGCGCAAGCTGTCCAACCAGCTGCGGGCCATGACCCTGCCGGTGGCCGGTGCCCGCACCTTCGACAAGTTGCCCATCCCCTTCCGGGCGGTGGCCACCGATATCGGCAACGGGGAGATGGTGGTGCTGAAGGATGGCGACCTGGTGCAGGCGATCCGGGCCAGCATGGCCATTCCCGCCGTGCTCTCACCGGTGATGCTGGATGGCCGCATGCTGGTGGACGGCGGCACCACCCGCAACATCCCGGTGGACGTGGTGCGGGAGATGGGCGCCGACATCGTCATCGCGGTGGACATCAGCGAGGCACTCAAGCCGGTGGAGGAGCTGGACTCCTCGCTGGACATCAGCAACCAGACCGTGGGGCTGCTCACCCGGCTCAATGTGGAACTGTTCCTGCTCCAGGCCGACATGGTGCTGGTGCCTGAAGTGGAGGGGATCAGCGCCCTTGATTTCTCCAACGTTGTGGGGATCATCGAGGCCGGTGAGAAGGAAGCGAAGCGGGTGGCGCCGGAGATGATACCGCTGGTCCTGCCGGCGGAAGAATACGAGGCGCACCGCGCCGGGCAGCAATCCCCCGAGTTCCAGACGCCCCTGGTGGCCTCGGTTCGGGTGGAGGGGCTGGAGCGGGTGGACCCGCGGGTGCTGCTCCGGCAGATCCACATCCAGCCCGGAGACCGGCTGGACCTCGATACCCTGCACGATGATCTCGGCCGGATCTTCGGCCTCGGCTTTTTCGAGATGGTGGACTTTTCGCTGGTCCCGGCCAAGACGGGGGTGGAGGTGGTGATCAATGCCCGGGAAAAGGAGTGGGGCCCCAACTACCTCCGCTTCGGTCTCAACTTCCAGATCGACGAAAGCCGCGGGGCGGCCTTCAGTCTGGTGGCGCTGCACAACGCCACCCAGATCAACCGCTTTGGCGCCGAGTGGCGGACACTGCTCACCGTGGGGCAGGAGAGCTCCATCGATACCGAGTTCTACCAGCCGCTGGACTACTCGGGCCGCTTCTTCATCGCCCCCGGGCTCCGGTTCGGGCGCCGGCCCCTCGACGAGTACGAGGACGGGCAAAAGATCGCCGAATATGACGAGCAGGTGGCCCTGGGCACCTTCGATATCGGCATGCACCCGGGAGGCTCAACCGAGCTGCGGGCCGGTTTGTATTATGGCGCGGCCCGGGTCTCCCTGGATACCGGTACCCCGTCGCAGACGCCGATCACCGGAGACGGTTCCACAGGGCTCTATCCACACAGCCCATCCCTGGGCGGGCTGCATGCCGGGGTGCGGCTGGACCGGGTGGACCGGGTCACCTTTCCCCGGCGGGGCTACCTGGCCGACGTCGAGTACATCCTCTCGGAAACCGGCCTTGGTGCAGACGACGACTATCAGCGGCTGGGTGCTTCGGGGTCGACCTTTTTCAGCCGCGGCCGGCACACCTTCTTCGCCAGCGTCGAGGGCGGGACCAGCCTGGGCAGCGAGATTCCGCCCTACCACCAGTTCACTCTCGGCGGGCTCTTCTCCCTGGCCGGGTTCGCCGACATGGAACTCCGCGGCCCCTATGCCGCGGCCGGCCGCCTCGGCTACTATGCCAGCCTCTGGAAGCTCCCCAGTTCCCTGGGCCAGAACCTCTACTTTGGCGGCTGGATCGAGGCGGGCAACACCTGGAACGACAGCAGCGAGATCAGCCTCAGCGACCTGCGCGAGACCCTGGCATTGATGGTGGGGGCCGACACCATCGCCGGTCCGATCTACTTTGCCTGGGGCCTGGCCGAGGACAGCCGTTCCCGGCTCTACCTCTCCATCGGCACCGGGTTCTAGAATCTCCCCGCTGCCACAGTGGCGCCGGCGGTCCGGCTGCATCCGAGGTTCGAGAGCTGCGCGGACGATTGGCGCAAACAGCTGTTCTGTGGCATTCTGATCGCGAACCATACATATCTGAGCCAGGGCTCAAAACCATCATTCAAATGACGAGCTTGTATTGATGGGAAATCTGTATGAGTCGGCCGATATCCATGTGGAAGTAAATAAAGGAGTGAAGGTAATGAAACGATTCTCATATTTTCTGATAATTTTTACCGGGTTGATATTTGTATCCAGCTCAGTTCTTGAAGCGAAAGGAAACTTGGTAATTATTGGCGGTGGCTCACGATCGACGGACATGGTAAAACGTATTATCGATCTGGCAGGCGGCGATGGTGCTAAAATTGTGATCGTACCGCTGGCGAGCGGCGATCAACTGGAAGCGGTTCTGTATCAACGACACGAATTTGAACAGGCCGGGGCTGACAATGTGACCTTCCTCTTGTTGCCACTGGATGAACCGATCGATACGGAAAGCAATTTGGCTGCTTTTGAAGGTGCAAGCGGGGTTTATTTTACTGGTGGTGATCAGAGCAGGATAACTAAAGCAATGCTCAACACGGAAATGTTGGAAATTATTAAAAAGATCTATCAGGACGGTGGTATGGTTGGCGGTTCCAGCGCCGGGGCCGCCATCATGAGTAAAATTATGATCACTGGAGACGAATTGAAAAATCAGGATTCAACAAATAAATTCAATTCAATAAGAGAAGGTAATGTTGTTCACACCGAGGGTCTCGGGTTTCTTGATACCGTCATTGTTGATCAGCACTTTATCGAACGGAAAAGACATAATCGACTCATCAGCCTGGTATTGGAAAATCCCGAACTGGTTGGAGTCGGAATTAGTGAGTCAACGGCAATTTTCGTTAAACCGGATGATACTTTTGAGGTGATGGGCGAAGGCGCTGTTCAAATTTATGATGCCCGTTCCGCCAGAGGGATTACCACGGATAAAAACGGAAATATTGCCGTCCATGATGTGCGTATGCATTTGTTGATGTCCGGCCAGCAATTTGACTTGAAAACGAATGAAGTTATTAAATAAATTATGACTACTGAAGATAAAAAACCAGTAAGGTTCAAGGTCCCTGACACCTATGTGATCATTTTTCTGGTTGTAGTTCTGGCTGCGGTTTTGACCCACATCATCCCGGCCGGTCAGTTTAAAACCCATGAAATTACCTATCAGGATGCAGCAGGCAGCGAAAAAACGCACATGGCGCTGATTCCAGAAAGTTTTACGATTGTTGGGGATGCGAACGGGCAGGCCGCGCGACAAGGAATCAAGCTTTTTGAACCCGGCGGGGGAGTTGGTCTTTTCAATTATATGTTTGAGGGGCTGGCTTCCGGCAGTAAATGGGGGTCGGCTGTCGGTGTTATTGCGTTTATATTGGTTATCGGCGGTGCATTCGGCATCATTCTGAAAACGGGCGCGGTGGAGGCGGGCATCCTGCTGATGATCACCAAGGCCAAAGGCGCTGAAGTGATGATTATCCCGCTGATGTTTTTCCTTTTTTCGTTGGGCGGCGCCGTCTTCGGCATGGGTGAAGAGGCAATTGCTTTCGCCATGATTCTTGTCCCGCTGGTCATTGCAATGGGTTATGACTCGATTGTTGGTGTGCTCATAACCTATGTGGCAACCCAGATTGGCTTTGCCACCTCATGGATGAATCCATTCAGCGTAGCGATTGCCCAGGGAATTGCCGGTGTGCCCGTATTATCCGGGGCCGGTTTTCGGATTTTCATGTGGACGTTTTTTACCTCTCTTGGCGTTGTTTACACCTGGTGGTACGCGGGACGCATTCGGAAAAATCCCGCCAGTTCATGCGCATATCAGAGCGACGCTTATTTCCGAGACGATTTCAAGCAAGCGAAAGAAATGGATATCCGATTTCGTCTGGGGCATGGTCTGGTTTTACTTACGATATTGCTGGGAATTATTTGGATAATATGGGGCGTTGTCGCGCATGCATACTATATTCCCGAACTGGCCACCCAGTTTTTTATCATGGGTATTGTGGCCGGCATTATCGGTGTTTTATTCAAACTGAACGATATGACTGTCAATGATATGGCGGCCAGCTTTCGAAGCGGGGCGAAAGACTTGCTGGACGCCGCTCTTGTTGTTGGTATGGCCAAAGGCATCGTCCTGGTGCTTGGCGGTGACAACCCTGGCTCACCCACGGTATTGAATACGATTCTGCACAGCACCGGGGAGATGATTGGCGGGGCGCCGCCGTTCATGTGCGCCTGGTTTATGTTTCTGTTTCAGTCGGGTCTAAACTTTTTCGTGGTCTCCGGATCGGGGCAGGCCGCTTTAACCATGCCCTTGATGGGGCCTTTGGCCGACCTGGTTGGCGTCACACGGCAGGTGGCGGTGGTTGCCTTTCAACTGGGCGACGGTTTCACCAACATCATTGTGCCCACGTCGGGGGCGCTGGTTGGCGTCCTGGGCGTGGCTCGGCTGGATTGGGCGATTTGGGCGCGGTTTGTTGCAAAACTTGTGGGGATGTTATTTTTACTTGGATCGCTTTTCGTTATTGGCGTGGCTTTAGTTGGTTTTAACTGAAGCATTGTTTGTCGAGCATTCGCTTAATTCATCAAACCCGTGCTGCTCGCCGCCAGATTGTGATTTCGGTAATTTTCCAAGCCGGAATCTTATCGGGACTAAACCGATGCTGACATTAACAAGATTGCCGACGGCTGGAGATCGGGGATGACCGGACCGGCGGCGTTTGGATTTTGGAGACGGGTATGATTATCGAAACTTTGATACTGGCGTTGCTCGCTACCACATCTGCCTCTCAGCAGGCACCAGCCGCCGTGCTGCCCGAGGACCACCGGGCGATAACTCGAACGATCTCATTCGACGAGATGGAGGAGTTCCTCCGATCGGTGGACGGGAAAAACGGGATCACCGTGTCGGAGGAGGGGAAGAGCCTGCAGGGGCGGCCCCTCTATGTGGTCCACGCGGGCGGCCGCAAGAGCAGCTGGCGGATTCTCTTATACGCCCAGCAGCACGGCGACGAGGTCTCAGGCAAGGACGCCTTGCTCTACCTGGTGAGGGATATCGCCGAGAATCCCGACCTGCTGCCCGACGACGTCGACCTGTGGGTGGTGCCGATGGTCAACCCTGACGGGGCGGTGGCGGGGGCCAGAAAGAACGCCGCCGGTGTGGACCTCAATCGCGACCACATCGTCCTCTCCCAGCCCGAAACCCAGGCCCTCCACCGGCTCGCCCGGCGCCTTTTGCCGCACGTGGCCGTGGACTGTCACGAGTTCGGCCGCGACCCCGAGGACTACCGCGAGCGTGGCTGGCTGAAGTGGCCCGACATCACCATGGACTCGCTGAACAATCCTCTCTTCGATCTGCGGGTACGCCGGGCGGGGCTCAGATTTCTGGACACCGCGGCCGCGGCCGAGGGGGATGCCGGGCACCCGTTTCTCCGCTACTGGGTGGGCGGCGTGCCGCCGGAGGAGGAACAGCGTCACTCGGCTCCGGACATTGACGGCGGTCTCAATGCAATCGGGATGTACGGCGGCCTGTCGTTCATTATCGAGGCCGCGGTGCGGCACGCTGACAGCGATCCCGACCGGGACCTGGGGAACCGCATTGATGCATACCTGCTGCTGTTCCGGAGCCTCCTGCGGGACGACGGGCACCGCGCCGAGGATTTTGCGCTCATCGAGGAGACCCGGCGCCGGCCGCTGCCCGCCTTTCTGCCCACCAACTATCTCTGGGTGAACCCGGAGGCGCAGGTGACCGAGTTCCCGGTGGTGGAAGAGGCCACGGGCACGGTGGTACCGATCAAGACCGCAAACATGATGACGACGATGGCAATCAAGCGGACAGTGCCAATCCCGCGTGGTTACGCGGTCCCGGCTGCCGTTGCGGTCCCTTTCCGGGGTCTGTTGGTGCGGCACGGCATCCCGTTCGAAACACTCGGTGAGGCGCGCGAATTCGTGGCCGAGCGCTGCACCCTGCTACGGGTGGAAGAGGAGTTCGATGACGTATACAGCCGTTACAAAGGCCGGCAGATCGTGAGCCGCGGCGAGGCCAGGACAATCGAACTCGCCGCCGGAAGCCTGTGGATCCCACTCGAAGGCGAGTCCGCGGTGCGCGCCGCCTTGGTGCTGGAGCCTGCTTCGATGTACGGCCTTTTCCAGTACCCCATGTTCCGAGAGCTGGTGGACGGCGACGGCACGCTTCCGGTGTGGCGCGTGGTCCGCTGACAGGAGCACCATGAGCGACCCGACACCCTCGTGGAAGGTCCTTTCAGAGCAGATGATCGGCACCATCGACCGGGTGGAATTGCTGGTGGTTCGTATCCCATTCGGAGCCCCTTTCGCCATCAGCAGTGCCGTCTGGACAGCCAAGGAGGCGCTGCTGCTGCGGTTCGATGGTGAAGGCCTTCACCCTCAACACTGAAAGGTTGCGCTGACGTATCGATGGCTGCCAGCAATCGACGTGGAGACATGTGATAGGATGGCCCCAAACATGAGGCATTGTCTAAATTAGTGACACGACAACAATTATTTTATTTCTTTGTGCTTCACCATGACGAGGAGGTGCTCAGCGAACCGGAGAACACGGCGCCAGGCTGGCGATGCATTCATCTGACTGATGATCTTCAGGAGGAATTTCAGCCATGATCGGAATCATCAAGCAACTGTTTTGCGGGGTCCTGGTGCTAACGTTCTTTGCTGTCCCCGCCTCCTTCGCTAATACCCAGGACGGCCAGCTGATCGGATTCGTGTTGGACCAGAACGGCGACCCGATGCCCGGCGTGACCGTCACGGTCAGCGGCCCGGCCATGCAGGGCGAGCGCATGGCGGTCACCGATGAAGACGGCCGCTGGCGCGTGCCGCTGATCCCCGTGGGCCGCGACTACCGGGTCGCGGCCGTTCTCGACGGCTTCCAGCGCGTGATCCAGACCGGCCTTACGGTCAACATCGGCGAAAGCGAACGTGTCGATTTCACCATGGTGGAAGCCACTGGCGACCTGGGCGAGATCATCGTCACCGCCGAAGCCCCGTTGATCGACGCCAGGAAGAGTTCGATCGGCGAGACCATCACTTACGAATTCATGGAAGATATCCCCACCGGCCGCTCCTATTTCGATGCCATGACCATGGCCGCCGGTGTAGCCGGCACGGCCAATGTTTTCGTCCACGGCGCCGGCAACCGCGACAACGTCTTTCTCATCGACGGCGTGGACACCACCGACAACGGCTCGGGTACCTTCGGCATCAATTTCAGCTACGAGGCGATCCAGGAAGTGGAGATGAAGACCGGGGCTTTCGAGGCTGAATATGGCCGGGCCACCGGTTCCATCGTCAACGTGGTGACCAAGTCGGGGGGCAACGAGTTCCACGGCGCGGTGCCCATCTACTACACCAACCTCGACCTCAGACGGCACCAGAATCTCGATACCAACCCCGCGGACGAGGAGGACTACTACAACATCGAGGGCGCCTTCCATCTCGGTGGCCCGATCATCCGGGACCAGCTCTGGTTTTTTGCCTCGTACAGCAACTCCACCCGGCGGACCACCGGGATCAATGAGTTCGACGAGAGCCTCCAGTTGAGCGAGGTTTTCGAGGAATACATGGCCAAGCTGACCTGGCAGATCAACCCGGACAACAAGGTCATCGCCCAGTACGCCAGCGACCCGGCCACCATCGACAGCCGCGACGCCCTCTCCACCGACCCGATCATCCAGTCCAGCGCCCTGGGCATCAAGGATCAGGGCGGCTACCTGGCCAAGCTGCAGTGGACCAGCATCTTTACCCCCAACCTCTTTCTCGAGGTCAAGCTGGCGCACCACGAGGTGATGATCAGAACCGGGCCGGCCAACGCCGAACCGGGGCTGGACGGCGACATCCAGATCATCGACGACAACTTCGGCGGGACACGTATTTATTCCGGCAACTCCGGCACCCAGTGGGACGACCTCCGGCCACGGGAAATGTATTCGGCGATCTTCAACTATTACAAGGGTGACTGGGGCGGCGAGCACAACTTCAAGTTCGGTGCGGAATACCAGGACTTCCACATGCACGAGGACGGCCTCTTCTGCAACACCATCACCATCAACCGGGTGGACGGTGAGGGCAATCCGCTCCCCGACCGCTGGTCGTACTCCACGCCGCTGCTGGCCGAAAACGGCGGCGACATCCTCACCTTCTTCGCCCAGGACGCCTGGACCTGGCGCGACAACTGGACCTTCAACCTCGGCCTGCGCTGGGAGAGTCAGACCCAGACCCACATGAACGAATCGGGCGGGCAGAGCCCCGCCTACGACCTGGACAACCTGCTGGCGCCGCGGGCCGGCGTGAGCTGGGACATCAGGGGTGACGGCCGCTCCAAGGCCTACTTCAACTACGCCCGCTACTTCGACGCCGTGGGCACCTGGCTGGGGTCGTATCTCAACCGTTCAACGTCCACGACATACCGCTACGAAGGGACATACGATCCCAATGACCCCTTCAATCCAGACAACTGGGATCTGCTCTCCTCCAGCGGCGGTGATTCCAGCAGCACCCAGATCGACCCCGACCTGACCCCCAACTTCAAGGATGAGGTGATCCTGGGCTACGAATTCGAGTTCGCTACCGATTTCTCCGCCGGGGCCAAACTGATCTACAACTGGCAGGACACCATGATCGAGGACCGGGTGGGCAACTACGACGAGATCCTGGCCGGTGAGACCAACGACTACTGGTACTACTTCACCAACTTCAAGAACGCCGAGAGGGACTACAAGGGCCTGGAGTTGCAGCTGAAGAAGCGGTTGTCCAGCAACTACCAGTTCCTCCTGGTCTACACGCTTTCCGAGGCCAAGGGCTCGGTGGCCGGTGCAGGGCAGGCCGAAGGATACAGCTATTACGGCGACATCCCGGAGACGATCCACAACCGCTACGGCTACCTCCCCTGGGATGACCGGCACTACGTCAAGTTGAACGGCTCCTATCACCTGCCGTGGGGCATCGTAGCCGGCACGTCATTCGGCTGGCGCAGCGGCAGGCCGTACACCCGGGCGGGGCTGGTCGAGGATTACGCTCCCATCGACGACTACCCCTTCAACGGTTACAACTACCAGTACTTTGTCGAACCCCGGGGATCCTATCGTCTGGGCAGTGTCTGGTGGCTCGACCTCCGGGTGTCCAAGGATTTCAATATCAAGGACACCGAGCTGAGCGTGCTGGTGGATTTTTTCAACGTGACCAACAACCAGTACGTGACCGGACGCCGGGAGCGGGACACCTCTTCGTTTGGCGTCGCCACCGACTGGCAGAACGCGGGCAGCATCGTTTTCGGGGTCAAATACTCCTTCTAGGAAAAAGGGGAAAAAGAGGGACAGGAACTATTTTAAAAAGGGGACAGGTTACTATTTAACCGCGCTTTCCCCGCTGATTCAGCGATGAAGAAAAAGGGGGACAGGACACCAATTATTTGGAACGACAGCCGCGACATGGGCTTCGACGACGTGCGCGATAGCCGTTTAAAAAGGGGACAGGTAACTAATTAAATGCACATTTAATTAGTTACCTGTCCCCTTTTTAAACCATGCCCCGCCGATGTGCTAAAATCGCGCAAAACAGTCGTGTTGTCAGGCGGACAGAGAGAGAACCACCGCGATGGCGAAAGCCGATACCGAATCGGAGCACAATAGTCTGATCAGGCGCATCACCGGCTCCTTCAAACAGACGGAGCGCCAGCGCAGGCAGTCGAGGCGGGGCAGCCTGGTCTTTCACCTCCACCCGCCCACCCTGCCCGAACGGACACTGCGCCTGAGCCTCACCTGGGGCCTGGGGGGGATGGGCCTGGTGCTGGTGCTGCTGCTGGCCCTCACCGGGACACTGCTGCTCTTCGTCTATGAGCCGTTCCCCGGCAATGCTTACGTCTCGATCCACACCCTGCAGGACGAGGTGCTGTTCGGCCAGCTGGTGCGCAACATCCACCACTGGAGCGCCAACCTGCTGGTGGTGGTCTCCCTGCTCCACCTGTTGCGGGTCTTCTTCACCGGCGGCTTTCACTCCCCGCGGCAGTTCAACTGGATCATCGGCCTTGGCCTGCTGGGCCTGGTGCTGGCCGCCAACTTCACCGGCTACCTGCTGCCCTGGGACCAGCTCTCCTACTGGGCCATCACCATCTGCACCGGGATGATCGAGTATCTGCCCTGGCTCGGGCCGGGGTTGCAGGAGTGGGTCCGCGGCGGGGCGGAGATCGGCCCGCGCACCCTGCTGATTTTCTTCACCATGCACACGGCGTTGATCCCGGTGCTGCTGGTGACGGCCATGCCCTTCCACTTCTGGCGGGTGCGCAAGGCCGGTGGGGTGGTTCTTCCCCCGCCGCCCGAGGGCCATGATGAGGAACGCCCGGCCCGTGTCCCCTCGGTGCCCGACCTGGTACTTCGCGAGCTGGTGATGGGCCTGGCGCTGATCGCCTTTGTCCTGGTGCTGGCGGTGCTCTTCAACGCGCCGCTGGCCGGCGAGGCCAACCCGGGGATGAGCCCCGACCCGGCCAAAGCCCCCTGGTATTTTCTGGGGATCCAGGAGCTGCTGTTCCACTTCCACCCGCTCTTCGCGGTGCTGGTGATCCCCCTGGCCCTGGCCCTGGGACTGCTGCTTCTCCCCTACCTGCGCTACGAATCCACCACGCCGGGCACCTGGTTCCAGACGGAGACCGGCCGGCGCACGGGGCTCATAGCCGCCATCACTGCCCTCATCGCCACACCCCTGGCGGTGGTCATCGACGACCGCCTGCTCCGCTTCGCCGACTGGCTGCCGGGGATCCACCCGGCGCTCAGCGAGGGGCTGCTGCCGCTGGTCATCGTCCTGGCGGCCCTCTTCGGCTTCCGCTTCTGGCTCAATAAACGCCACCAGCCCACCCGCGCCGAACTGGTGCAGGCGCTGTTCATCCTGCTGCTGGTGGCTTTCGTGGTGCTCACCGTCACCGGTATCTGGTTTCGCGGCTCCGGCATGGCCCTCTGCTGGCCCTGGGACCGCGGTTCGGTGGCCGGGCTGTCCATATTCGCGGGAGGGCCGTGATGGCAGGCGCAAAGAGAAAACCACGGGTGGACGCGAAATCCGCCGCACCGGAACAACCGGCCCGGCGCAGTTTCCTGAACAAGCTCTGGATCGGCCTCGGAATCGTTGCCGCCGCCGAAGTAGTGGGTCTGGCCATGGCTTTTCTCCGACCCTGGAAACCGAAGCCGGGGGCGGACGCCTTTGGCGGCGTGATCAACGCCGGCACGGTGGACCAGTTCGAAGCCGGTTCGGTGACCGCCTTCCGCCGCGGGCAGTTCTACCTCGTGCGCCTGGAGGACGGCGGCTTCCTCGCCCTCTCGCGCAAATGCACCCACCTCGGCTGCACGGTGAACTGGCAGTCCGAAGAACAGCGTTTTGTCTGTCCCTGCCACGCCTCGGTTTTTGACGATACGGGCAGCGTGCTCACCGCGCCGGCTCCCCGGCCGCTGGATCTCTACGAGATCCGCATCGAAAACCGGACCATCAAGGTGGATACGGAAAAGCCGGTCCGCCGCAATGTCAGTGACGCGTCCCAGGTCACCCGGGCCTGAGGAGAGGCGATGAACGAGACCGCAACAACCAACGCGCAGTCGGAGGGGTGGCCGGCCCTGTCCCGCCGCCGCTGGAAGCTTGTGGGCCTGGCTGCCACGCTGGTGATCGTCCTCGCCTTTCCCCTCTATCTCGTCAAACAGCAGAACTGGCCGGCCGCGGGCCGTGGGACGGAGCAGTTCGCCTCGGCCGGGTTTGTGGGCCGGGAGAGCTGCCGCCCCTGCCACAAGGCCCAGTGTGACGCTTGGGACGGCTCGCACCACGACCTGGCCATGGACCGCGCCACCGACGAAACCGTGCTGGCCGACTTCAACGACACCGAGTTCACCAAAGACGGCGCCACCTCCCGCTTCTACCGTCGCGATGGCAGGTTCTTCATCGAGACCACCGGCCCCGATGGGCAGCCGGGCGAGTTCGAGGTGACCCACACCTTTGGCGCCTACCCGTTGCAGCAATACCTGGTACCCTTCCCCGGCGGCCGGTTGCAGTGCCTGACCATCGCCTGGGACTCGAAGGATGGCCAGTGGTTCCACCTCTACCCGGATGCCGACCACCAGCCGGGGGACTGGCTGCACTGGACCGGATACGGCATGAACTGGAACCTGATGTGCTCCGAGTGCCACTCCACCAACCTGAAGAAGGGCTTCGACCCGGAGACCAACAGCTACAACACCACCTGGTCCGAGATCGATGTCAGCTGCGAGGCCTGTCACGGCCCCGGCTCGCTACACCTGCGCTGGGCCGAGCTGCCGGCCATGGCCCGCCCGCCCAGCGAGAACTACGAGCTGGTGGTGCGCACCGGCGGTATCGGCCCGAAGGAGCAGGTGGAACTGTGCGCCCCCTGCCACTCACGGCGGGCCTTTATCGACGACTACGCCCATGCCCGGGAAAGCCTGTTGGACAGCCAGGTCCCCCAGCTGCTCTCCGAGGGGATGTATTTCCCGGACGGCCAGATCCTCGAGGAGGTCTACGTTTACGGCTCGTTCATCCAGAGCAAGATGTATGACAGCGACGTCCGCTGCGGCGACTGCCATGACGTCCACAGCCTGAAGCTGCACAAGGAGGGCAACGGGGTCTGCCTGCAGTGCCACCGGGCCGAGGTCTACGACACCGGGACCCACCACTTCCACAAGAAGATCCACGAGGGGAAGGAGAGTGAAGGCGCCCTCTGCGCCCGTTGCCACATGCCCGGCCGCATATACATGGGCAACGACTACCGCCTGGACCACAGCCTGCGGGTTCCCCGGCCCGACCTCAGTGTGGCCCTGGGCGTGCCCAATGCCTGCAACCAGGTGGGCTGCCACACCGACAAGGACGCCAACTGGTCCGAGCGCTACATGACCGAGTGGTATGGCACCTCGCGCAAGCCGCACTACGGCACGGCCATAGCCGCCGGGCGGGATCGTCTCCCCGAGGCCGAGGCCGGTCTGATCGGATTGCTGGGGGATGCCCTCAGCCCGGTGATGGTGCGGGCCACCGCCGCTTCGCTGCTCGGTTCGTATTACGGCAGCGCCAGCGGCCAGGCCCTGGAGCAGGCACTGGACGATGAGGAGGCACTGATCCGCCACTCGGCGATCATCGCCCTTGAGCGCCGGGACCTGCAACAGAACGTCCGCCTGATCACCCCGCTGCTCTACGACCCGGTGCGGGCGGTACGCATGGAAGCGGCCCGCACCCTGGCCGGTGTCCCGCCGGCCCAGCTGCAGCCGCCCGCGATCATGCCGGTGTTCGAGGGTGCCCTCGAGGAGTATATCGCCGCCGGCCTGTATGCTGCCGACTTCCCCGAAGGCCGCTACAACCTGGGCAATCTCTACGCCAACATGGACCGGGCCACCGAGGCCGAATCACAGTATCTCGACGCCATCCGCATCGACAGCACCTTCTACCCGGCCCAGGTCAACCTGGCCATGCTCTACAACCAGTTGGGTCGCAACGACGAGGCGGCAGACCTGCTGCGCCAGGCCCTGGTCACCGAACCCGACGCCCCGCTGGTGGACTACAACCTCGGCCTGCTCCTTGCCGAGATGGAGCAGTTCACCGAAGCCGCCGGTCATCTGGAGCGGGCCGCCGACGGCATGCCCGGCCACACCCGGGTGCTCTACAACCTCGGCCTGGTGGAGCAGCGGCTGGGCCGCATGGAGCGGGCCGCCGCGGCCATCGACCGGGCTCTGGCCCTGGAGCCGGAGAACGGGGAATTCCTCTATACCGCGGCCTGGTTGGCGTCCCTCCAGCAGGACTACGACAAGGCGGAAGGGTTTGCCCGTCGGATGACGGCCCAGCCGGCGACCCGGGCCCAGGGGCAGCAGTTGCTGGAGGCCATCGCCCAGGCCCGGCAGCAGCGTGGTCCGGGTCCGAGTCGTTAGCATGAGCCAACAGTTGGCTTGCGCTTGCCTGGAGTTTGGCCCACAATCTCTATCGACTAATTGAATGTACATCAGGCCGGTCCCACCCGGAAGCCCTGATTCAAACTATTGATGGAATCCCTGCCAGGAGTCACATGCCAAGGAGACACAACATGCGCAATCCATTCACATATATTCTGTTGCTGCTGGTCCTCACTGTTCCGGCGGTGGCGACGGAGGATACCGGGGCACTGACAGAGACCGGTCCGCTTGACTGGCCCCGGATCATGACGCTGGACAGCGCAACTTTTGTCATCCACCAGCCGCAGATCGAATCCTGGGACCAGTACCACCTGGAGGCCCAGTCGGCGGTGGCCATCACCGAGGCCGGGGTACGGCGTGTTGTCCTACGAAGCACGAACCCGGGTGGACAAGGAAGAGCGGCAGGTGACCTTCGATCAAATGGAGATCACCAATGCTTCATTTCCTTCCGCCCCTGATCAGGCCGAGCGCTACCTTGAGCTCCTCCAGGGTCGGGTGGAGGACCGTGTCCGGATAATCTCCCTCGACCACTTCGAGGCCAGCCTGGAGGTGGTGGAGGCGGCAAGCAAGGGCCGGCAGACGCCGGTGATAAACCAGCCGCCGCG
>RCNC010000934.1_pt1 | contig 19397 bp, 11 predicted proteins | sample 2041301 | NCBI WGS metagenome assembly RCNC01 (sample SAMN09708231, study PRJNA481090) | Marine sediment metagenome, whole genome shotgun sequencing project. | biome: marine sediment; feature: ocean; material: sediment; isolation source: Sewage treatment plant 13A marine sediment (STP13A) ...
GGATCCGCTCCCGAGCCGCCGAACCTGGTACTGGTCTCCCTCGACACCCTGCGGGCCGACCGCCTGGGCTGCTACGGCTACCAGCGGGATACCTCGCCGAAACTCGACCTCTTTGCCGCGGAGTCGGTGCTCTTCGAATACGCGGTGAGCCAGGCCAACGAGACGGTGCGGTCCCACCGTTCGCTTTTCACCTCCATATATCCCACCGAGTCCCTGTCCCGCCGGAACCGGCGGCTGATGGCCGATACCCTGCGTGAGGCCGGGTTCGCCACCGGCGGATTCACCGACGGCGGGCCCATGGGAAAGGATTACGGGTTCCACCAGGGCTTCGACGAATTTGCCGAGTGGGGGCACGGCATCTAGATGAAGTGCCGTCAGGCTCTGAAATGGCTCGACGTCCTGCCCACCATCTACGATCAGTTGGGGATCGACATTCCCGCGGATGCCGCCGGAATGTCGCTGCTGCCGCTGCTAACTGGTGATCGGGAGGAGCGGGGTGGCGGGCCGTTGCTCAGCGAGGGTCTGGAGGTTGGGCACTACTCGGTGATCGAGGATGGCCACAAACTGATCCGGCGCCCGGACCGGGCAGGCTACGAACTCTACGATCTGGAAAAGGATCCGCTGGAGCGGGTGAATCTGGCGGCACGGGAGCAGCAGTTGGTGGCGCGGATGAGCCGGGTAATGCTGCAGCACCACCAGGCCCTGCTGGCCCTGCCGCGCAGCGGACCGCCCAAGGCCCCGCGCCCGGGGGAGCAACTGGACCCACGGACCGTGGAGCGGCTCCGTCAGCTGGGCTACCTGGAAAACCCCTGATTCAGATCTTCAGCCTGCGACGCGGTGATCTCGTGAAAATGGGGACAGTCACCGGGGCGTGACAGTCCCCATTTTATTTCAGATCTTCAGCTGACCCTGCTCGAGGATCACCTTGCCGTCCAGGGTCAGGGTGGGCCGGCGGATCAGGCCGTCCAGATGGAGCGGCACGTCGCAGGTCCCGCCCATGGAGATGTTGTTGCCCACCGCGATGTGCGCGGTGCCGGCCACCTTCTCGTCCTCCAGCAGGTCCCCGCTGATGATTGCCGCGTCGTTGGTCCCCACTCCCAGCTCGGCCACGTTCATCGCCTTCCTGCCGTAGGGCTCGAGCAGCGCTTTCAGTTTGCGCGCTTCGGCGCCGCCGCTGATCCGGGTAACAAAGCCCTCGCTCACCTCGAAACGGATGGGTGTCTTCACCACACCCACCCCGGCCATGGACCCGTCCACCACGAAGGTGCCGTTGGCGGTGCCCTCGTCCGGGGAGAGGTAGGCTTCGCCCGAGGGCAGGTTGCCGAACTCCCCCGGCTTGCGGATCAGGCCGGTGGAGGCGATGGCGTTCATGGTTTTGATCGCCAGCTTGATGTCGGTGCCCGCCGGGGAGGTGAGGTGCGCTTCGCCCGCCCCGTCCAGGGCCGCGGCCACCCGCCGGGTGCGGTCGGCGATGGCCTCGTAGTTGGCGGTGAGGGTGCGGACCATCATCTCCTCGGTGACCCCGGGGAGGGTGGCCACCCTGGTGCCCGCCTCACAGGCGGTGCGCCGGGCGGCGGTGTGGGTCAGCGATTTGGAGGTGGGGCAGACCACCACGTCGGCGGCCTTCATCGCCTCCAGCACCAGGGGGGGCGGTTCGTCGCCGTGGGCCTTGCGCGGCGCCATCTCAATCAGCATCGATTCGGCGCCGAGGATCCGTCCCTCCTCCCAGAAAGCATAGGCGATGCGCCTCAGTGGTTCATCGGTGATCACCAGCAGGCTCTCACCCGGACGGAGGGCGAGGCAGCTTTCCAGCGCGGTACGCGCAGCGTTCTGGAGCGGTGTCATGTCCGGTTCTCCTAATGTTCATGAGAGGTGTTCCCCTCGATAAAAGTAGAAAAATATATATCCACTACCGCCCCGCCGGGGCGGCTCATCAACAATGTATGAAGCTATTATAACAGTTTGTCCGGGCTAACCGGCAAGGGGCCGCCCGCTGTGCTCAGTCCACCGTCAGGGAGAGGTTGCCAGATCCCGTGCCGCCGCATTGACCCGGGCCGCGGGCCGGGGGAAAATGGACCGGCGATCACATTGAAGAGGTGGAGATGGACCTGCAGGATATCCAACGTGCGGTTTTACGAAGGGAGCCCCGCCTGCGCAGCGAGGGAGTGGACCTGGTGAGCGCCGTGCTGGTTCCGCTGGCGCGGCGGGAGGGGGAGTGGCGGCTGATCTTCGAGATCCGCAACCTGCAGTTGAAGCGGCAGCCCGGTGAGATCTGCTTCCCCGGCGGGGCCATCGAACCGGGCGACCCCACCCCGCAGGATGCGGCGGTGCGGGAGTGCTGTGAAGAACTGGGCCTCTCGGCCGAAGAGGTCTCGGTGATCGCTCCGCTGGATCCCTTTGTCAGTGGCTCCCACGTGCTGGTCCACCCCTTCCTCGGGCACCTGGACCGGGACCCTGAGCTCACCCCGGACCCGGACGAGATCGAGGAGCTGCTGGAGGTGCCCCTGGACTTCTTCCTCGCCACTCCGCCGGAGATCCACCAGGTGGAAACGGTGATCCAGCCGCTGCCCGGTTTCCCCCTGGACCGGGTGCCCGAGGTCTACGGATCGGACTGGGGCCGGAAACGGGTTTCGGTCTACTTCTACCAGTTCGGGGAGCACACCATCTGGGGCCTCTCGGCCAGGGTGCTGGTGGACCTGGTGGGACGGATCACCGCTTGAGCAGAGTGGACAGCGACCGGCCCAGTTCACCGATGCTGAACGGTTTGGCCAGCCCGCCGTCAAAACCGAAGGATTTGAAGTCGGAGAGCACCGGGTCGTTGGTGTAGCCGCTGGCGGCGATCACCGGCGTGTCCGGTGCCATGGCTTTCAGCGCCTTGACCGTATCCGCCCCGCCCATGCCGCCGGGAACCACCAGGTCGCAGATCACCGCCCGGAAGGGTTCCTCCTGGTCCATGGCCTGCCGGAACAGGGCCAGTGCCTCCTCGCCGTCGGCGGCCGTTTCCGGCCGGTATCCCAGATCCCCCAGCAGCATCCCGGTGACCCGGCGCACACTCTCCTCGTCGTCCATCAACAGGATGCGCCCGGTGCCCGCCAGCTGTTCCATGCCGTCGCCCAGTGCCGGCTCCAGCTCCAGGTCCGGATCGGCCGGCAGGTAGACGTGGAACAGTGACCCCCGGCCCATCTCCGACTCCGCGGCGATGACCCCCCCGTGCCTGGTGATCACCGACTGGGCCACGGCCAGGCCCAGCCCGCTGCCCCGGCGCTTGGTGGTGTAGTAGGGGTCGAATATCCGGGCGAGGTGTTCGGCCAGAATGCCGGTGCCGTGGTCGCGAACCGTGACCCGCACGTGGGGGCCGGGGGAGAGGGGCAGGGGCGAGCGCTCCTCCACCTTCAGGTTCTCCGCCGACACATCCAGACGGCCGCCGCCGGGCATGGACTGCTCGGCGTTGATGGCCAGGTTGCTGAAGACCTGGCCCACCTGGCCCTCGTCCAGCTCCGCCGGCCAGAGGTCTTCGGGAAAGGTGTACTCGGCCCGCAGCGCGGTGCCGCGCAGGGCGAACTCCATGGCCTGGAGAACCACCCGACGGATCGAGACCGGTTTTTTCACCGGCCGGCCCCCTTTGGCAAAGGTCAGCAGCTGCTGGGTCAGGTTCTTGGCCCGCAGGGAGGCGGCCTCGGCCTCGTCCAGCAGTTCCCGGGCCGGGGAATCGGGTGCGATTTCCCGGCGGGCCAGGGTCAGCGAACCGTAGATGGCCATCAGGAAATTGTTGAAGTCGTGGGCGATGCCGCCGGCGAGGATGCCGATGGACTCCAGCCGGTTGGTCAGCTGGCGTTTCTCCGATTCGCGCAGCGCGTCGGCCATCTGGTTGAACGAGCTGGAGAGCTGCTGGACTTCCTCCACCGAGCCCTCGGGGACCTTGATGCCGAACTCGCCCTCGCTCATGCGGGCGGTGGCCTCACGCAGCTCGTCCAGGGGGGAGAGGATCCGCCTGGTGTAGAGCAGGCCGATGATGGAGAAGGCGATCACCGAGATGATCCCCCCGCCGATGATCCAATTGGTGGCCGACTCCTCCCAGCGGCGCAGGTCTTCCAGCTGGGTCCGGATCCGCTCATTGCCGGTGATGGCCAGCCCGCCCACCAGCTGGTCCAGTTCTCCGGCCAACTCCATTATGCGGTCGGTCTGCCCGGTCAGATCCAGCCCGGGCTCGATCCTTCTGGCAAAGGAGACGTAGAGTATTTTTGCTTCCAGGTCCTGGTGCTTCTCCTTGATCAGTTCCACTGTTGCCAGATCATCAGCTTCCAGATCGAGCTTCTGGTGATCCTCGATCCACCGACGGATCTCCACGCATTCTGCCGAAAACCCGGGGTGGAGTTCGCCGCTGCCCGTGGTTATGGCGGCAAAGGCCCGGGAGAAGTTCTGCACCATGGACAGGGTGATCTTGCTGCCGATGAGCTGTATCTGTTCCTCCCGTTCCAGGGCGTCGATGACGGTGCCGATGTTGCGGGAGAGGTTGAACAGCACGCCGACGACGATGATCAGCGAAAAGGCCGATGCCATGCCCAGCAGCAAAGAAATACGCGTGCGCAGGGTGCCCCTGGTCTGGGGGGTCATGGGGTTCCTCCCTCAGCCGCCGGCTCTTCGGGTGGATCGGGAATCACTTTCCCGTCCCGGATCAGTCCCAGGTGGAGCGGGCGCTCCACCTCCTGATCGGCATTGAAGAGAATCGGTCCGGCCACGCCCGGGAAGGGTGGCCGGTCGCCGGTCAGCCCGGCGAGATAATCCCGGATCTCCTCCCTGGTCCTGGCGCCCTCGAGGACCGCCTGGTGCAGCAGCATCACGGCGTCGTAGGCCAGGGCGGCCTCGTACCCCGGGGGGCGGCCGACCTTTTCCATGAATTGCTCGACGAACTCGGCATTGCCCGGGAAGGAGAACCCGGGGTGGTAGAAGATCGACAGGTGCAGGCCCTCGAACCGTTCGATCATCTTGTCCAGCATGGTCCGGGTGCCCATGCTGTCCGAGGCGAGCATGGGCAGGGTGCTCTGCCGGCGAACCAGCTCTTCCTGGATCCTGCCCGCCTGGGGCGGCTGGCAGAACAGGACCAGCAGGTCGGGCTGCTGTTTGATGATGTGCCTGACGTAGAGCTCGTTTTCATCCGGGGCGTTGAAGCCGGAGCCGAGGAGGGCGGCGAGGGTGATCTCTCCGCCGAGGCTTTCGAACTCCTTGCGGAAGAGCGTGACCAGGCCACGTCCATAGTCGCTGTTCTGGTAGACCACCGCGCAGCTCCGGGCCCCCAGGTGGCTCCAGGCCGTTTCGGCCAGAAAACGGGCCTGGTGGCTGTCGTTGGGGCAGAGGCGGAAAGTCCAGGGGCCGGTGAGGGCCAGCTTGGGGCTGGTGCCGGTGGGGATGATCTGGGGGACGCCGTGCCGGCGGAACATCCGGGCCGCGGCCAGGGAGGCATCACTGCTGGTGAAGCCGATCACCGCCTGGATCCCCGGGTCACGGAGGAAGGCATCGGCGGACCCCACCACCCTTTCCGGGGTCCAGTCTCCGGCAGCGTCGAATACCGCCTCCACCCGCACCGGGCTGCCCGACCGCTCGATGTTTTCGAGGGCGATCTCCAGGGCGATGCGGAAGGCCTGGTCCCCCTGGCAACCCACCCGGAGCACCGGTGGCTCCTCGCGGCAGCCGGGAGTCAGCATCCCGGCCGCCAGGAAAATCAGGATCAAGGCTGAGTGCCACGTGCGGAACCCCACGGTCCCCTCCTTCACTCACCGGGCCGGGTCAGGGCGCGGCAGCCGCCACGGTGCAGCCGTCCACGGCACTGTCCCCGGAGGGGGCGTAGGGCGGCTGGTTGTATGGCGCCGGGGTCACGTCCACGGCGGTGAGGGTAAAGGTATTGATCCCCACCAACGACCCCAGGGCCGGGAAGTTCTGGTTCCAGGCACTGCTGAACTGTTCACCGGCAGCGAGGTTGGTCCAGCCGGCCCGCCAGCTGCCGTAGCTCGCCCCGCCGGCCACGGTGAGATCGATGCGCCCTGCGGCCCGGCGATTCTCGGCCGACATGTTGGACAACTGCGCCGTGAACTGGGAGACAAAGGGCAGTACCCCCATCATCGGCAGACAATCGAGCGCGGCCCCAATGGTCTGCTGCTGTGGCAGGTCGAGGCCGAAGAAGTCGAGATAGCCGGCCATCAGTTCCTGCTTCGTGCTGGGGGACGAACCGTCGGCCAGGCCGCCGAACTCGAAGGAGGCGGCGATGGTGTTGTAGGTGCCCGCCGGGTGAGCGATGGCGCAGCCGTAGCCCACGGTGGTGTTGACCAGCAGTTCGTAGGCCGGCGCGGTTGCACCCAGGCGGTCGATCCAGCTATTTTCCCCGCCATAAGAAAATGACATCCCTCCGGTGAACGTTCCTGCCGCGCCGGTCACCGTGGAGAGGTCGGCGGACCCGTCTCCCTCATCAATGGTGTTGAAGTAGCCGCGCAGGGTGGCGGGGTTGCTGTCGAAGTTCCAGACGTCACCGCCTTCGAGGTAGAGGTTGCCGCCACCGCCCAGGTAGGCCACCAGGCTCGTCTCCTCAGCACTGCCCGAGCTGAACGTGTAGTTGTTGGAGTAGATGCCCACCAGGACGAAGATCGCCTGGTAGCCGCTGAGGTCGCTGCCATGCTGCAGGAGGTCGGTGACCAGTATCGAGTCCCAGCCCAGGGCTGACAGCGCCGACTGCATCGCCGCACCGCTGGACGGTGTGGGGTCCGGCTCCCAGATCAGGATCGAGGGCCAGTCGGCCAGGGACACGTCAACGGTGGTCACTCCGCCCTCGGTCACCGCCACGCCGCTCTCGTGGTGCACCGCGTAGCCGGCCAGCGCATAACGCAGGTCGTAGCTGTCGCCGCCGGGGATGGTCAGGGTGTAGGCGCCGGTGCCGGAGGTGGTGACCGGGCTCACCGGTGTGCCCGGCACGCTCACCTCCACCCCGGCCAGGGGCGAGCCGCCGGAATCGGTGACCATGCCCTGCACCGTGCCGGTGGCGGCGGCCACCAGGGTGAAATCGACGGTGGCCGAACCGTCGGCCGGGACGTTTACCACCTGCTGCTGGGGCAGGTAGCCAAAGCTGGTGACCTGGAGGGTCTGGTCCGTGTCCGGGTCGACGAGGATCGAATAGGAGCCGTCTCCGGGATCGGTGTCGGCGGTGAAGCTGTTCTCCAGCACGACTACCTGGGCGGCCAACGGCTCCAGGGCCGTGTTGCGCACCACGCCCTCCACCTGGCCGTAGCCGGCACTGAGCACTGCGGCCTGGGCGTCGGCGATGCCCCAGCCGTAGTTGTTGTCCGGCGTGGCCGACTGGCTGGCCGTCTGGCGCAGGGCCAGCTGCACCTCGGCCGGCGTCCAGCCGGGGTGGGCCTCGAGGATCAGCGCGGCCACTCCGCCCACCAGTGGCGTGGAGAGGCTGGTGCCGTCCACAGCGGTGTAGGAGGTGGAGCCGTAGGGGCTGGCGCAGTAAGTGGAGACACCCATGGCGCAGACATCGGGCTTGGTCCGGCCATCGTAGGTCGGCCCGGAGGAGCTGAACGACGCCAGCGACCCGGAGCTGCTCACCGCGCCGCAGGAGATCACTCCTTCGCTGTCGGAAGGGGCGATAAGGGCCCCGGCATACTGCCCGTTGTTGCCCATGGCGTTGACCAGTACCACACCCTGGGCCACGACCCAGTTGGCGGCGATGGTGGTGACGCAGGTCTGGCCGTCCATGTCGGCGAAGACATACCAGTCGTCGTAGCCCAGCGAGCTGGAGACCACGTCGGCGCCGTTCAGTTCGGCCCACTCCAAACCCTCAACAAACCAGTCCTCTTCGATGGGCACCTCCTGGGAGGTGTCCTCGGTCTTGGCCAGCAGGAAACTGGCGCCGTAGGCCGGGCCGTACAGGGTTCCCGGCGTGAGGCCGCCGAGAGTGGACCAGGTGTAGGTGCCGTGGTTGTGCTGGGAGGAGGGATCGCTGCCCTCGTTCTGGGTGTTGCTGTCGTCGTTGATGAAGTCCCACTCATCCAGCACGGTGAGACCGGCAAAGGCTTCGTGGGTCTTGTAGAACCCGGTGTCCAGCATGCAGACGATCACCCCGGCACCGCTGAGACCCATGTCGTGCAGCGGTGGCACGTTGATCTGGTTCAGCTGGGAGAAGGAACTGCCGTAGTCCAGCGCCCGGGAGCCGTCCATCCCGGAGGCGGCGGGCGGTTCACCCGGCGTGATCTCACGCCGGGTGAACCCGACCACTTTGTCGATCCCGGTGACGAAGTCGAAGGCTGCGATGCGGTCCAGTTGTTCGCGGCTGGCCTCGACACTGATGGCGTTGAGCAGCCGGCTGTCGGCCCGGTGTTTCGGCCCGAATGCCAGCACCGCCCCGCGGTAGGCCGGGTGCAGCGGGAGATCTCTTTCGTCCACCAGTGAGCCGTCCCGCACCTTGGCCCGCCGGGCCAGGGTCCGTTGGCCCAGTTCAGCCCGGCGTGCTTCCAGCGCTTCGTCCAGAGCATCCGCGCCAAATCCCTTGTCCCTGAAATAGACCCAGGCCTTCACCGTTTCCTGGTCCGGGTGGCTGTCCAGCCAGGCGGCCAGGCGGCTGTCGATCTTGGGTGAATCAGCGGCCCCGGCCGTGGTGGCCGCGCCTGCGGAACAGAGAATGAACAGGGCGAGGAAAATGGACAGACCACGTCTCATCGGTGGAGCCTCCGGGGAAGAGCGGGGAAAACAGGGGCGCTGGAAGGGCGGCCTGCTGCCACACGGGGTTCAGATGATTGAATATAGGTGGAGACAGGGGATATCGTCAAGGAGAACGGGCCGGGCCGTTTGGCCCGTGCCCGCCTCGCCCGACAATTACATGCCGTACAGGTGTTTGGTGTTCACCGGCCGGCCCATTAGCTTGAGGTAGTAGTAGAGCTGGGCCTTGTGCTGCACCAGGTGCTGGACCATGTGCAGCAGGTGTATTCCCAGGGGCAGATCCATCCCCGGGGCCCAGGGTGGTGACATGATTTTCGATTCCAGGTCGTCCTCGCCGGCCTGGGCCACCATCCCCAGGGCCACGACCTTGTCGGCAGCCAGCTTTTCCCTGGCCTGGGCCACGCTTTCCACGGCGGGCATCTTCTCCGCCGGGAGCATCATTTCCTCCATGGGCATGTCCTCCATCTTGACGCCCTCGGGCAGGCCCCAGTCGCCGGTGACGAATCCCTTGCAGCAGGCGCCGCAGGCTATGGTCATGTGCTCCAGCAACTGGCCCATGGTCATCCAGTTCTCGCCGGTGGCCGGCTTCCAGTCCAGTTCGCTCTCCTCCACCATACCGATCAGTTTGTCGGTGGCGGCGTAGCTATCCTCGATGGTTCCATTCAGCAGGTCGGTCCATTTCATGGCATATCTCCTTTACTCATTTCCGGGGGTGCACCAGATTACTTTTTTGTATGTGCCATTCTGACATTGGGGACGTACATAACAATATAACTTTCTTGGCGATTGTCGGTCACTGGGGCAGGTCGCCGTGCTCGAGGCAGTATTCCTTGCGCCGGCACTTCTCGCAGTGGGAGCCGATCCAGAGCGAGTCGAACTGCTCCATGATCGGGGCCAGCAGATCGGGGTCGGTGGTGACGATCCCGCCTTCGAAGTTGCGGCGGTGGGGCCCCTTGGCCCCCATGCCGGCACCGGTGAGGTTGGCGCTGCCGCTGTAGGCGAAGCGGCCGTCCACCACCACCGATTTGAAGTGGATCCGCGGGCAGAGCATCCGCTCCAGCCCCTCGATCAGGTTGGGGTAACGGTCGAAGTCCTCGCGGAAGGCCGGTCCCGGCTCCTTGGCGTGGATCAGCCGCACCACCACCCCCTGGTCGAGAAGGTCGGAGAGGATCTCGAGGAAGGGCACCATCCGTTTGCCCTTTGCCACGTGGAGGTCCTTGAGGTCCGAGGTGCCGATCCAGAGAAACTGCTTTGCCAGGGGCACCTCGGCCAGCAGAACCTCGCGGTAGATCTCTTCATTGGTGATGAAACGGGTCAGGGACATGGGGGCCTCCGGCCCCTATTATGCCAGAAAGCCCCGTTCCGGCAGCAGTGGTTTCCCGCATCACTTCCCTTGAAGCCCGCATGGACCTCACCTATACTTTTTATAGAGGACTAAAACAGCGATCCCCACCACGAGGAGAACCAGGATGAGTGATGCGGAAAAGACGGGCAATGGTCTCTCTTCGGATAGCGACGGCAGCGGAGGCAGCGGCAATCGTTGGGGGGGGAAGGATTCGATCATCGCGGTCCTGGTGATTCTGCTGGTGGTGGTAAGCGCAGGGGCCCTCCGGGGGCAAAGGGGAGCGGGTGCCGGGGGAACGGTTGATGGAGACGGCGAGCCGGTGTCCGTGTTCGACCTGGTGCTCGACCGTGAGAACCGTGCCTTCATCGACGTGCTTTTCGACCGCGCCGTGGGCAGCGGCATGGCCGGCGAGGTGCTGGAAAATCCGCCGGCCACCTGGTTCCCGGCCCTGCCCGGCATCTGGAAGTGGCGGGACACCAACACCCTGCGTTTTGCCCCTTCCGGTGGATTTCAAATGGCCAGTGAATACCGCCTGTCCCTGATCCCCGAGCGGTTGCTGGGCGAGGGCCAGGTGCTGGTGGGCGACCACGAGTTCACCGTGCGCACCGATCAGTTCCTGGTGGAGCAGGTGGAGGTCTATGAAGAGCCGTCGGCGGAGGGGGAGGGGCGGGTGACCCTCCAGGGCAGCATCCGTTTCAACTACGCGGTAAATCCCGAGATGCTGGCCCCGCGGATCAAGCTGCTGGACCCCGAGGCCGGGGAGGTGGAAGTGCTGCTGGTGACCTCCTGGCGCAACGAGGTGATCCGTTTCCGCAGCGCCGAGGTGGTCAAGCAGCGGAAAGAGCGTCGGCTGCAACTGGTGATCGCCGGGGATCTCACCCCATGGAGGGGCAGCGTTTCGCTGGGCCAGGACCACTCCAGTGACATCCCCCTCGGCTCCCGCGATCTGCTCACCGTTCGCCAGGTGACCGCCGAGCCGGGGCTTTCGCGGTCCACCATCAAGATCGTCCTTTCCTCGCCCATGGATGCCGCCGCGGCAAAAAAATATATCTCGCTGGAGGGGGTGGAGGCCTTCCGGGTCACCGCCGACCGCAATCACCTGCTGGTCAGCGGCGCCCTGGAACCGGGCCGGGAGTATGCCCTCTCCATCGACAGCGGGCTGCCGGCCCGGGACGGTGCTGTGCTCCGGGAACCTTACGCCGCCAAGGTGTTCCTCAAGGATCTCGAGCCGAGCATCGCCTTCCGGGACCAGGGGCTCTTTCTTCCCTCCGGCGGACCGGGGAGGGTGGCCCTGGAGACGGTGAACGTGGACCGGCTGGAACTCACTGTGGACCGCATCTACCGCAACAACCTCTTCTTCTTTTTTCAGCAGAACGGCAACGGCTATTTCCAGGGGTATGACAACTACCGCCAGCGGATGAGTGCGGCGGCCGGCGACAGGCTGGTGGAGAAGACCATCGCGGTGGAGCGGCAGCGCAACGCCGCGGTGACCACCACCCTGGCCGTGGAGGAACTGGTGGCGGGGGAGGAACCTGGTCTCTACCGGGTCATGGTCAACCGGCCCGACCACTGGCAGGCCCGGCACCGCTGGCTGCTGGTCACCTCCATCGGGGCGGTGGCCAAACAGGGCCGGGACGGGTTTCTGGTCTGGGCGGTGAACAACCGCACCCTGCGCCCGCTCTCCGGGGCCCGGGTCACCCTGCTCTCGCATCAGAACCAGACCATCGGCAGCGGCCGGACCGACGGCGCCGGGTTCTGGCGCCTGGACTCCTCCGCCGACTTCGAGACCCAGCGGCCCTACATGGTGACCGTGGAGCAGGGGGACGATTTCACCTTCCTGCTCCTGGACCAGATGCGGGTGGACACCGCCGGCCTGGACATCAGCGGGGCTGCCGGTCCCGGTGGCGGCTACACCGCGTTCCTCTATGGCGAGCGTGACATCTACCGGCCCGGGGAAACCCTGCGCGGCGCGGCGCTGGTGCGCGACGGGCGTCTCGACCCGGCGCCCTCCATGCCGGTTTTGCTGCGCCACATCGACCCCGAGGGCACCGAGCTGGAAGAACGGCGGCTGACCCTCGACCGGGCCGGGGCCGCCGAGATCAGTTTCGACCTGCCGCTCTACACCCGCACCGGGCACCACAGCCTCCAGCTGAAGGCCGGTGAAAAAACCATCGGCAGCTATGCCTTCCAGGTGGAGGAGTTCGTCCCGGACCGGATCAAGGTGGCCATCACCGCCGGGACCAGCGCCAGCCCGGGTGACCCGCTGGTGGGCGAGGTGGCCTCCAGCTACCTCTTCGGGCCGCCGGCCGCGGAACTGGCGGTGGAGACCCGGGTCAGGCTGGGAGACACGTCGTTCAGTGCTCCGGGCTATGAGGGCTGGTCCTTCCGCAATGCCGACCGGGAGTTCGACGAGCGGGAGATCTTCTTCGAGGAGGCGGTGCTGGACGGTGAGGGGCGCCACGGTTTTTCGGCGACCCTGCCGCCGGGGTTGGCGGTTCCCTCGTCCCTGGAGGCGGTGATCACCGCCAGGGTGATGGAAGCCGGGGGCCGCGGGGTGGCGGCCCGGCAGCGGGTGACGGTACACCCCTGGCCCTGGTATGTGGGGCTGCATCGACAGGCCGAGGGCTATGCCCGGCCGGGCGAGGAAACGGTCATCGATTACGCCGCGGTGATGCCGGACGGCAGCGCCGCCCAGGCTGGCCCCCTGCGGCTGGAGTTCTATGCCGACCGCTGGCACACGGTGCTGCGGCGCACCTCCTCCGGTACCTACAGCTACCAGACAAGCCGTGAGCCGGAACTGCTGGACCAGCAGATGGTGGACGGGTCGGCGCCGGGCACCGCGGTGTTCACCCCGCCCGATTACGGCAGCCACCGGGTGGTGGTCATCGATGAGAAGACCGGCGCCTCGGCCAGCCTCTCGTTCCACGCCAGCGGCTGGGGCTACGCACCCTGGGCTCTGGAGAATCCCGGACGGGTGGAACTGGAGCTGGACCGCGAGGAGTACCGGGCCGGGCAGAGGGCCACGGTGGAGGTGCGGGCGCCCTTCCCCGGCAAGCTGCTGCTCACCGTGGAGAGTGACCGGCTGCTGGAGACCGTGGTCCGTGAACTGGAGGGCAACACCGCCACCATCGAGCTGCCGGTGCGTGAGGCCTGGCGGCCCAACGTCTATGTCACCGCCACCCTGGTTCGCCGGGCCGGGGACCTGGAGCCGGGGAGCTCCGGACGGGCCTTTGGCGCTGTGCCGCTCTACGTCAACCGCAACGCCAACCGGCTGGCCGTGGACCTGAAATCTCCGGAAACGGTCCGGTCGGGCAGCCGGCTGGACATCGACCTGGAGACGGCCCCCGGCGCCACGGTGACCATCGCCGCGGTGGACGAGGGCATCCTGCAGCTCATCGCCCAGGACACACCGGACCCCTTCAAATTCTTCTACCGCAAGCTGGCCCTCGGCGTACTGAGCTTTGACAGTTTCAGTATGCTGCTGCCCGACCTGCCGGCGGAGACGGCCGCCACCGGTGGCGGCGCCGCGGCGGCCGGTCTGGCCCAGCACGTGCGCACCGCGGGGATTCAGCGGATCAAGCCGGTGACCTACTGGTCGGGCCTGGTGCGGGCGGACAGCAGCGGCAAGGCCCGGGCGTCCTTTGACCTCCCCGGGTTCCAGGGCGGCCTGCGGCTGATGGCGGTGGCCGCCGACGGCCGCCGCTTCGGCTCGGCCCAGCGGATGGTCCGGGTCCGCGACCCGCTGGTGCTCACCCCCACTCTGCCGCGGGTGCTCTCCTTTGGTGAAGAGCTGCAGCTGCCGGTGACCCTGCGCAACGATACCGGTGAGGACGGCGAGTTCACCATCCGCCTCACCGTGGACGGTGCGGCCGGGAGTGGCACGGAGAGCGCTGTCCAGCTGGCCGTGCCCGAAGGCCGGGAGCGCACTGCCTGGTTCGTGGTGACCAGCGGTACCGAAACCGGTGACGCCACGTTCGTCATCACCGCTGAAGGCAACAGTGAACAGGCCCGGGCGGAGGTGGGTGTGCCAGTGCGGCCCGACCTGCCGCCGGTGACCCGGGAGAGTGCCGGTGCGGTGGAACTGGCGGAGATGGAGATCCCCCTGGACAGCGGCGGCGCCATGCGGCCGGAGACGGTGGAGCGAACCCTGCGGGTTGGTTCGCTGCCGCTGGTCCAGTTTTCGGGCAAGCTGGCATCACTGCTGCGCTATCCCTACTTCTGCCTGGAACAGGTGGTCTCCACGGCCTTTCCGCTGATCTATCTGGGCGACCTGGCCCGGGAACTGGAACCGGAACTCTTCGATCCGGAGAAGGGGCATGGCGACCCGGCGCTGATGGTCCGGGACGGCATTCGCCAGGCCGCCCAGCACCAGGTGCCGGGGGGCGGGTTCGCCCTCTGGTCCCGGGCGCGGGTGCCGCATCCCTGGGTCAGCATCTATGCCACGCACTTTCTGGTGGAGGCTTCGGTGGCCGGGTATCCGGTGGACCAGGGGCTGCTCCGCCGGGCCCTGGACCACCTGCAGAACTCGGTGAAGAGCAAGGGCGGCGATACATACGGAACGGTGGAACTGCAGCGGGCGGCCTATGCCCTCTACGTGCTGGCCCGGGCCGGGGAACCTGACCTCGGTTCCATGGACTACCTGCGCGAACGGCAAGCGGAAAGGCTGACCCCCGAATCCAGGGGTCTGCTGGCCGCGGCGTACGCCTCCACCGGCAGCCTCGACGCGGCGCAGGAGCTGGAGACCATGATCGGCGAGATCGACCGGATCGGCCGCCAGACGGGCACAAACTTCGACTCCGCTGTTCGCAACCGGGCGTTGCTGCTGTTGGCCCTGCTGGATGCCGACCCGGAGAATGCCCGCATCCCCGGGCTGGCTGACCGGCTGGCCCGGGACGCCCGCAACGATGACCGGTGGACCACCCAGGAGACCAGTTTTGCCTTGCTGGCCCTGGGCCGCCTGGTCCGGTTGCAATCGGAACGGCCGCCATGGTCGGGCAGTGTCTACTTCGGGGAAGAACTTCTGGGGCAGGTGAGCAGCGACGGCCCATCCCGCTTCACCCTCCCGGCCGGCGACGGGCCGCTCCGCCTGGTGATGGCCGGGGGATTCGAACCGGGAGCGGCCTTTTACAGCTTGCTCACCCGGGGCATTCCCGCCGACGGTTCCTTCCGTCCCGAGACGGCCGGACTGGAACTGGAGCGGACCTTCCACACCCGGTCGGGGAGCGAGCTGGACCCTGGACAGCTGGTCCAGGGGGACCTGGTGGTGATCAAAACCAGGGTGCGCAGTGTCAGCGGGCCGGTGGAGAACGTGGTGCTGGCCAACCTGCTGCCCTCATGTCTCGAGGTGGAGAACCCGCGGCTGGAGAGCACCGAATCGCTGCCCTGGGTCACCGAGGTGGGGCGGACACCGGACCACCTCGACCTGCGGGACGACCGGATCCTCATCTTCACCGATCTGCCGGCCAATGCCTGGCAGACCTATTACACCCTGGCCCGGGCGGTGAGCCCCGGTACTTTCCGGCTGCCGCCGGCCCATGCGGAAGCGATGTACAGCCCGGCCCTCCACGCAACCGGCCAGCGGGGTGAGATGAGAACGGCCCGCCGGGACGGTCCGCCGTGACCACTCCGGTGCGGCGGCGTCTGCTGGCCCTGACCGCCGGCACGCTGGCCCTGCTGCTGCCGCTGCTGTTCTTCCTGCTGGCCGACCGGCTCTTTCCCTTTCCGGCGGAGCTGCTGGAGCGGCCGCCAGCGCTGGTGGTGGAGGACCGGGACGGGCTACCCTTGCGCTTCTTCCTGCCGGCGGATGGCCGCTGGCGGATCCCCGCCACCCTGGACCGTCTTCCCCCGCTGCTGGTGCAGGCGGTGGTGGCCAGCGAGGACCGCTGGTTTCGCTTCCACCCCGGGGTCAACCCCGTGGCCGTGCTGCGGGCGGCCTGGCAGAACCTGCGGCAGGGCCGGGTGGTCTCCGGCGCCTCCACCATCCCGATGCAGATCGCCCGCATGGCCGACCCCGCGCCGCGAACCCTGGGGGCCAAGCTGCGGGAGAGCTTCCGCGCCCTGCAGTTGAACTGGCACCACTCCCGGGAGCGGCAGCTGGAGTTCTACTTCAATCTCGCGCCGTATGGCGGCAACATCGAGGGCGCGGCCGCCGCCGCCTGGTTTTATTTCGGCAAGGCGCCGGCGCGGCTCTCCCTGGGTGAGATCGCGCTGCTCACCGCGCTGCCCCGGGCCCCCAACAGCTATGACCCCACCCGCCATCCGCAGCAGGCGCGGCAGGCCCGGGACGGGGCACTGGACCTGCTGGTCGCCCGGGGGATCGTCAGCGCCGCCGAAGCGGCCGAGGCCCGCCGCCAGCCGTTGCCCCGGCAGCGCCGCGACCCGCCCTTTGCCGCGCCCCACTTTGCCCGCCGGGCCGCTGCCCGTTCCGCCGGGCTTTCCCGGGTGCGCACCACCCTGCACCGGCCGACCCAGGCCCTGGCCGAGGCCCAGGTGGCGAGCCGCATCGGCGCCCTGCGGGACACGGGCATCGACAACGCGGCGGTGGTGGTGCTGGACACCGCTACCCGGGAATTGCGGGCCATGGTGGGCTCGGCCGGGTTTTTCGAGCAGGCGCACCAGGGCCAGGTGAACGGAGCCCTGGCCCGGCGGTCCCCCGGCTCCACGCTCAAGCCCTTCCTCTACGCCATGGCCGTGGACCAGGGGCTGGTGGTGGCGGAGTCGTATCTGCTGGACATCCCCACCGACTTCAGCGGCTACGTGGCCAGCAACTACGACGACCGCTACCGCGGCCGGGTCACCGTTCGCGAGGCCCTCTCCCTCTCGCTCAATGCGTCGGCGGTGCGGCTGCTCGCCCGGGCCGGGCTGGAGCGGTTCCACCATCTGCTGGTCCGTGGCGGGGCGGCACTCCCGCGTCCGCCGCTGGGTTACGGCCTGCCCCTGGTGCTGGGGGCCGGGGAGATGACCCTGCTGGAGATCACCGGGCTTTATGCCGCGCTGGCCGGCGGCGGCACCGGGGGCGAGGTGCACTGGGTGGACGGCGGTGGGGAGGGCGGGGGACCGCGGCTCTTCTCCCGGGAGGCGGCGTGGATGGTGACGTCGATCCTCCTCGACGTCCGGCGCCCCGACCTGCCCGATGCCTGGGCCCTGACCCGCGACGCACCGGCGGTGGCCTGGAAGACCGGGACATCCTACGGCCACCGGGACGCCTGGGCGGTGGGCTTCTCGGGCCGCCACACCGTGGGGGTCTGGGTGGGCAACTTCGACGGGAGACCGGTGACCGGGATCTCGGGCAGCGAACACGCGGCGCCGCTGCTCTTCGACTTATTCCGGGCGCTGGAGCCGGGGGGGAGCGGGCCGCAGGAGCCGCCCGGCCTGGCCCTGGTCCCGGTGTCGGTCTGTGCCCTCAGCCGCCGGCTCCCCGGGCCCTTCTGCCCCGAGCGGATGGAGATCCGCTGCCTGGCCGCCGGGTCCCGCCTGGGCCCCTGCGACCACCACCGCCGGGCCATGCTCGATGCCGAGACCGGGCTGCGGCTCACCGGTGACTGTGTGGGCACCCGGCCCCACCGCTGGGAACTGCTCACCGTCTACCCGGCGGAACTGGTGGCCTGGTGGCGGGCCCGGGGACAGCCGGTGCCCGAGGTGCCGGCGGTCTCGCCGGACTGCAGCGGCGTGGAAGCGGGGGAGGGGCCGGCCATCGTCTCACCCGACGGCAGCACCACCTACCGTCTGCGCCGCGACGCCCCGGCGCGCTACCAGCAGGTGCCGCTGACGGCCCGGGTCTCGCCCGGCACGGAACGGCTCTACTGGTACGAGGACGGCCTGCTGATCGCGGCCGGGCCCCCGGGTGAACAACTCTTCATCTCCCTGAACCGGGGCGAGCACCGGGTGGTGGTCACCGATGACACCGGCCGCTCTGATGGTGTGACCTACCGGGTGGAGTGAACGCAACAACTTGGGGGTCAGGCACCAAAAGTTGCATTTTACAGATCCTGAATAGTCTATAATATCCCTCGGAATTAATGGATGTATCGACTCCGGCGGAACAGTATCCGGACGGCTGACTGCCGTCCCCGTTCTCCGGGTATGTTTGAATGAAAGGAATTGGACCGATGAGCGCACCGAATCAGGAGCAGACCCTGCTCACCCCCTTCGACATGAGCGGTCTGCCGCTAAAAAACCGGGTGGCCCTGGCCCCCATGACCCGGGCCCGTGCCGGCAGCCAGCGCCTGGGCAACCCGGTGATGGCCGAGTACTACACCCAGCGGGCCGATGCCGGCCTGCTGATCACCGAGGCCACCGTTGTCTCCGAACAGGGCATCGGCTGGATCAATTCCCCCGGGATCTACACCGACCAGCAGGGTGAGAGCTGGAAGCAGGTGGTGGACGCGGTCCACGCCAAAGGTGGAACGATCTTTCTCCAGCTCTGGCACTGCGGCCGGGCCTCCCACAGCGCCTTCCACGGCGGCGAGCTGCCAGTGTCCGCCTCGGCGGTGCGGTTGGAGGGCGACGGGGTTCACACGCCGGATGGCAAAAAGGACTACGAGACGCCCCGGGCTCTGGAGCTGGACGAGCTGCCCGGCATCGTCACCGACTATGCCGCTGCCGCCCGGCGGGCCAGGGACGCCGGCTTTGACGGCGTGGAGATCCACGCGGCCAACGGCTACCTGCTGGACCAGTTCCTCCAGTCGAAGACCAACCGGCGGGACGATGCCTACGGCGGCAGCGTGGAAAATCGTTTTCGTCTGCTGCGTGAAGTGGTGGAAGCGATCAGCACCGTCTACCCCGCGTCCCGCGTGGCCGTGCGGTTGTCGCCCAACGGGGTGTTCAACGACATGGGCTCCCCCGATTACCTGGAGACCTTCAGCTATGCTGCCGAGCAGCTCGACGCCTATGGTCTGGCTTACCTGCACGTGATGGACGGCCTGGCCTTCGGGTTCCACGAGCAGGGCGAGCCGATGACCCTCAAGAATTTCCGTGGATGGTTCAGCGGCCCGCTGATGGGCAACTGCGGCTACGACCAGCAGAGCGCCGAGGATGCGGTGGCCAGCGGCGCGGCGGACCTCATCGCCATCGGCCGGCCCTACATCAGCAACCCCGACCTGGTGGAGCGGTTCCGCAACGGCTGGCCCCTGGCCCCGCTGTCCGACCCCACCACCTGGTACTACATGGAAAATCCCGCCGAGGGATACACCGACTTTCCCGTTTACAGTCCCGCCGGTTGAACCGGCGGCGAGGAGACATCATGAGCACGCTGCAGGAAACTCTGGATCGGATCAAGGCCGGCTTCGTCAGCCAGGTCCCCCAGGAAGTGATTCAAGTGATGGCCGGCGCCGAGGAGGAGCTTCGC
>RCNC010003787.1_pt1 | contig 19397 bp, 18 predicted proteins | sample 2041301 | NCBI WGS metagenome assembly RCNC01 (sample SAMN09708231, study PRJNA481090) | Marine sediment metagenome, whole genome shotgun sequencing project. | biome: marine sediment; feature: ocean; material: sediment; isolation source: Sewage treatment plant 13A marine sediment (STP13A) ...
TATCGTGCAGCAAAGCTCGGCACAGGGTCTGGACAGCGCACCGCAACCACTGGTCGCCATCGGTGAGTTGGGGTACTTTGAGCAGGGCAGTGTGGATCAATCCATCCATCGAAAAGATCTACGACCGGTGGTGTATGTCACGGCCGAGGTATCCGGGCGCACGCCGGCCGAGATTATTGCGGATATCAGTGCAGACCTTGGTTCCGAGGTGCAGGATGCCAAAGACTGGCGTATGCGGAGTTTCATCGATAGCGGAGGCAGGGATCCCTGGTATATACAGGAGGACATTTCGGTTTCCTGGACAGGTGAAGGTGAATGGAAAATTACACTCGATGTATTCCGCGACATGGGTCTGGCCTTTGTTTTTGCACTCATTGCAATTTTTGTAGTACTCCGTTTCCAGACTGCATCGACCACGCTGTCTTTGATTATCATGTCGGCCATACCATTGACCATCATTGGTATTTTTCCCGGGTTCTGGTTGTTGAATATGGTCGGGGAACGGGAGATTGCGGGTGCACCGGATCCGGTTTTGTTTACGGCAACCGCCATGATCGGCATGATCGCCCTGGCGGGCATTGTTGTGCGTAATTCATTAATACTGGTTGAGTTTATTGACCAGTCCCTGGCCAGGGGGCTGGCTTTAAAAGAGGCCCTTCTCCAGGCCGGTTCGGTCAGGATGCGACCGGTACTGCTGACAGCAGGAACCACGTTGCTGGGAAACCTGATCATAACGCTGGACCCGGTTTTCAGTGGTCTGGCGCTGGCTATCATGTTTGGCATTGTCGCCTCAACATTGTTTACCCTGGTGGTCGTTCCGGTGGTTTATCTTTTGGTGTTTGAGCGGTCTGAAAAGGACAGGATCAGATTATGAAGAAAATTTTGTTGCCATTACTGGCGATAGGTGCCCTATTGCTGATGATTGCATGGATGGCGGGTTTGTTCGTGGAAAAAATAGAGCCGGGTATGGTGGCCAGTGAGCAGACCGTTACGGGTGACCCCGTTACTGTAGAAGCGTCAGTGGTAACAATCATTGAGAAGGTACCCGCTTCCGTTGAGGCTGCGCAAGCGACCTTGATTTCGTCCAGGCTGCTGGCCCGTATTGTCGCGGTCAAGGTTCGTGCAGGTGACAGCGTGAGCAGGGGTGACCTGTTACTGGAGTTGGAGAACTCGGATATCAGGGCGCAGGTCCAACAGGCGGAAGCCATCATAGGCGCAAACACGGCCCGCTTGAATGAAGCCCGGCAAAACCTGGGACGCGTAAAGGAGTTACAGGCCGGTGGCGTGATGTCGGTTGCTGATCTCGATAAGGCACAGGCCAATCACGATGCGCTGCTTGCTGATCTGGCCGGTGCCAGGCAGGCATTGGAAGAGGCAAAGACAGCAATGGCTTATACCCGGATATTGGCTCCATTTGATGGTCGCGTAGTTGACCGGTTTGCTGAACCGGGTGACACGGCTCAGCCCGGCACGAAGCTATTGGCACTTTACAACCCGCTAAGTCTGAGGGTCGAAGCCCAGGTGCGTGAGGTAGTGGCACTGGGTCTGGAGGTTGGTCAGGCTTTGCAGGTTGAGATTCCATCGATGCAGAAAGTCGTTGATGCTGTCATCGAAGAGCGTGTGCCGGCCGCTGATCCGGGTTCGCGGAGTTTCAAGGTCAAAGCGAGCGTTGCATTTGACAAGAGCCTGCTGCCTGGAATGTATGCCCGTTTACTCGTTCCGGTCGGCAATGGAACACAATTATTGATTCCGGCGGACCGAGTGGTGCATGTGGGTCAGTTGGATCTCGTCTGGGTCTACGAGGACGGTCAAAGTTACCGCCGGTTTGTTCGCATTGGGCATGTGGATGAAAATGGCCAGGTTGAAATTCTTGCCGGTCTGGAAGAAGGTGAATTGGTGCTGCCATTACCATAACGTTGGTGAAAGAGGGTGTCGCGACCCTGGCGGGTTCGTTGTATCCTGATCAGACACATGGCGGGAGTATTCAATGAAACAAGTTTGTCGGTATCTACTGACCGGGTTTTCACTTATTTTTGGCAGCACACTGTACGCGGCGGACGATATCTCTGATATTGATAATTATCGTCAATACAGCCCATATTTTTCGAGCTCAGGCCAACCCAGTGCCGGGCAGTTGAAAGCACTGTCTGAGGCCGGTTTCGAACGTATGATCTACATAGCATTCACGGATAACAAAACGGCCATTGAGTCCGAAGACCGCGTAGTGAAGTCACTTGATATGGATTACCTGCATATCCCCGTAGATTTTGATCGACCGATGATTGATGATTTTGAGGATTTCGCATCGGTTTTAAACCGGGATAAGAATATCCGTACATTGCTCCACTGCCAGATCAACCTGCGCGCATCCACATTCAGTTTCTTGTACCGGGTTATATATGGCGGTGTGCCCATGCTGGATGCAAAATCAGACCTCGACGCGATCTGGCAACCCGACAAAACCTGGTATCGGTTCATAGTTGAGGTATTGAGTAAACACGGCTTATCCGAGGAATGTGAAGGCTGTGACTGGGGCAGCAACGAATTTAAGGACTGAGTCCCGGCCAAGCCCCATGAACTCACGTATTCCCCAAGCCTCCTATCCGTTCGGTCTGGCCCTGTTCGCGCTGTTGCTTGCGGTCTATAAAGCTGCAACCTTGACAATCGAGATGGGCGCGGACTGGCACAGGTTCTTGATACTGCTCGGTCTCGATACTTTATTTCTTGCACTGATTTTCATACTTAGTCTGCTACTGGGTTATGTTCAGCTGAAATGGTTGCGTGCCATTGTTTGGCTGGTACTGGCTTTTTTAACTTTTTACTACCTTATGGACAGCTTTGTTTTGCTTGCCCTGAACGAGCACGCAAGCTTTTTTGAAATTGGTCGCTATACGCCGGAATGGGGTGTTGTCCTGAGTTTTTTTGATGCGACCGCTTACATGGCAATACTGCTGTGGCTGATCTCGATTTTCCTGTTTCTCAAGTCCACACCGGTAGTCAACAGGTTTGGATTCGTCGTTCTCGTGTTCACACTTTTACTGGCGGTCCTCAGTACAGTTTCTGCGCCACGGGCATTGAGAGCCTACGCAATGGTAAGTCCGCAAGACCTTCTGCAGGGAATGGCTACGCAGCAAGCGACAGCATCTTATTCTGAAGAGGAGATAGAGTTCTATGCCAGACTGGAGCAGGAGGCGGCGGTCATTCCCGCATCAAAGCCCGACATTATATTGTTGATTATTGAATCGCTGTCTTCCATCAACTCAACCAGAATATCGGGTGGTCCCGGTATGCTGGGCGGTTTCGACGAACTGGTGGAAGAGGGGGTTTTATTCAGAAATTTCTTCGCCAATCACCAGGCGTCTGAGGGCGGGCTGATCGCCTTGTTGGGTGGCTTCCCGCCGATGCACTTTCCAACGGCCACTCCCTACATGTTTGACGAATTTGCGATTCAACCATCGGTTATCACCGAATACCGGCAACAGGGCTATTTCACGGAATTCCTGACCAATGCTGACCTTGCGTTTATCGGCCTGGATCATTTTCTTGCCGGCCTGGGTCTTGACCGCAGTCGGGGCAGGGATGATGTTGATGCGATGCGGGTTGCGCCGCGTATTGTGCAGGATGCGCCTTCGGATTCGTATCTTTACCGTGAAGCACTGTTCACGGTCCGCAGCCTGATGTCCTCAGCTACGCCCTTTTTGTTGACCATTGCCACGACCAGTACACACCTCCCTTATACCCATCCCGATAGTGGTCCGGATACTCCGGAAGCGGTATGGGAGTGGAGCATGCGGCAATTGCTTGATTTTCATTCACAGTTAGCTGAAAGCGGCTATTTTGAAAACGGAATTTTGCTAATCACCGGTGACCATAGGCAAATGCGACCATTGAGCGATGTTGAAATTGATCGCTATGGTGGAAGTGCACGTGCGCGGGTGCCATTGCTTGTAGTCGGTGGATCTTTTCAGCACGGACAAGTCGATGACAGGTTTTTTCAGCAATCCGACCTGCTGCGTATGCTGGGAAGAATTGACGATGAAGAAGCCAGTCTTTCACCCCATCCGATATGGGTTGAACGTTATAACCGCAAGTATGGACGCATTGAGCTTATAAACAATTTAAGTGTGTTTGATGAGGCTGACGATGGCCGTCATGAATATCGCCTGAAGGTCCCGGGTAACCGCATTGAATGGCTGGGCAAAAAGCCTGAGTTTGCGCGCCGCGTAGAGACAGGCATTCACAGCCAACGGAGTGGTCATCAGCAAACGCGAGACACTTTGAAGCATAAATCCGTTGAAAACCAATAGTTGATATTAGACATCAAACGACCGTTTTACAGTCTGTACAGCAAGCTGTCAGGCAGGTCCATGTTTTGGCGTAAACGGCATACGAATACAGATAGTCAGGCCATGTGGGTCGGTCTGGCTCAGTTTGATTGAATGCTCGGATCCATAAAGGGTGGCAAGTCGTTCACGGGTATTTCTCAAACCTACACCCTTGGCATCCGGGATATTATTATTGACCAGCTCGCATCCGGGCCCATCATCACTCACTTCAATCAACAAATCACCGGCAAACACCTTGGCCGAAATTTTCAGGTGCCCACCGCCTTCTGCCCGGGCGATACCGTACTTGATTGCATTTTCAACCAGGGGTTGTAGCAACAGACTGGGGATCAGTGCGCCTTTGGCCGTTTCCTCAATATCAACCTTGAGTGAAAGACGCTCTTCGAATCGCACTTTTTCTATATCCAGGTAAAGCTGTAAAGCCTGCAACTCCTGTTCCAGTGTTATTTTTTGCATGGGATCGTTATCCAGCGAATAACGCAAAAAGTTTGATAACTTGGTGACCATGCGGTTGGCAAGATCCGTGTTCTTTTCCAGTATCAGGGTGGAAATGGCGTTGAGTGTGTTAAAGAGGAAGTGCGGGTTCAGTTGGTAGCGCAGCATCTTCAGTTGTGCTTCGTGCGCCATGGCGGCTGATTTGAGTGCACCTTCGCGAACCTCCTGGAATATCCGGTATGACTTGATTGCAAAATACAGGGCACTCCAGGACAGAATGGTTACAATGCTGCCGAACCAACTTTCCGCAAATGACATCTTTGAGTAAATTTCAGCAGCATCACCCATTTTTTCAGCCCAGTCTGCCATATCCTTGTCAGGGTATATCCAGCCCTCATAAATGTAGCTGCGTATCTTTATCCACAAAAAGCCGACAAGTGCACTGCAACCAATCAGGCCAATAGCTTGAATCCAGATCGCACGGTTCCAAAGCAGACGGTAAAGGTAACGCAAAGGCAGGGAGATGATCATGCCGATGATGGTAATGAGGGCAACATAGGCCGCGTACTTGGGCGCGATATCCTCCCCCATCATCGTTGCGGTATAGAGGTATTTGCCAACAAGCCCCCACGCAAGCCAGCCACCCACATGGAGCATCCAGAACAGGTTAGGCCGGTTTTTTATGATGGTTTTCAATTTCACGTGGCAATTTTACACGTTTGTCCGGGCCCTCGTGCCGCAACTTAACCTACTGTCAATGCGGTTTGTCTCAAAACACTGAATAGGGTGTCGATTAAGCTTGCCCAAAGGTAGAGTTTGTCTCAAATTCAGTGGACACGGGTGGCCGTGCGGACTAAATTGACGTCCGTCGATACTGCCGGTCCAGCCATGCTTCAAAATTCAAAATTTATTGGTCTTTTTCTTATGACATGGTCAATGGTTATGCTGATGACGGTTGCAGCATCACCATTGAGTGCTCAGACGGCCAGGGTTGTTCCAGTCAACATTTTTGGCGATGGAAACCCACTCAACGGTGTTGAAGACAGTCGTGAACCGGTGTTGGGCAGGGAAGGCGATGGCCGTGGTTCCCACGACCAGCAGATGAATGCAGGTACCATCACCTGCGATGGAAAGTTTCGCGGTACAGCCATGGTTGTCGATACCCGTGAATTTGCGCCCGATCTTGAGGGGGTTGTTCTTGTAAGTGCGGCACACGTACTCTTTAACCTTGATAAAAATAAGCTTTTCAGACGTTGTAAATTTTATTTTATGGGCAGGGATAAGATTGCCGGATACCGGTCAAAGATTGACCTCAAGAAAATACGGATGGGTAACTTTGATCCCCGGCTATCAAACGGGGGTAGTGAGGTTGCCAGGGGTGACTGGGTATTCCTGTATCTACGCAAACCATGGAGGAATTTCAACCCTGACCAAAGCATTGGCTTACGGGAATTTTCTTTCTCACAGCTAGCGTCGTACCGGCAGTCAGGTGGTGAGTTCAGGTTGCTGGCTTTTGATTCATCTGCCGGCGTCATCAGCGAGAGCAGAAACTGTATCGTTGTTGAGAGCCACGGCAATGATCTTGGAGGGGGTACCTGGAAAGGGCAGTTGCTGGATGATTGCGATTCAGCCGATGGTGCTTCTGGCGGTGGCATTATTGCTGTATTGAATCAACAGCATTATCTGATCGGCGTACGCAACGGATCGCACTGGGATGAACAGGTCTATCCCGCCGACAGGTTCCCGTCGGGTCCACCGGATGGATCTGCCTGGGACCGTCACTCAAATACCAATTTCGGGCGCGCAATAGACAAAACCTTGTTAGAGAAATTAGATTTATTAATTCAATCACTTGAATAGTGATGCTTTTACCAGACAAATGTACACTGGAAGTCATATATTGAAACCCCGGTTTATGTACGAAAAAAAAAACGTATATCTTGTGCTATACTTTTTGTGAAGTCTTGCTGTTTAGATGCTGTTATCGGGTACGCCATAGCTTTATCCACAGCAGACAGTTTATAGCTTAGTTGGACGTTGGATTCATCCGTCGCAAAGCAGTAAAGCCAGGTAAGGCGTTTCCTGAACTCAAAATTGGATTAATTTTCAGGATAAGACAAGAAAGACAGGGAAAGCACAAGTCATACTGTAACCAATGTAAATGGGTTGCTTCGGTTTATTATTCAATTCTTGCTGAGTTTTGCAAGGAAAATACACCTTTTTTATGGGTTAAGCTCGTCTTAAAAAGAAGGTGTAATCTGGGGAGAATTGCTATGTTTTTCTACGTATCATTATTTATTGCCTGTGTCATATCGGCTTTTTTAGCCCTTTACCTCTATAACGCACTCGCGGGTGTAGGCACAGCGGTTTACAGGGCCATACTTCCGGGTTCAAAAGAAAATATTACCCGTCATCGTAGGGATGTCAGGTATAACTTAAAAGCAAATGGCGCCCAAACCCCATGGGGATGGAAGGGTAGCGCTCATGAAACTCGTGCAAGTAGTCCCAGAACAGCGGCCGCCACCGGCGCGTCAGGTCTTGATGGTTTAATCAATAAACATAGTAATGAGACCTCATCAGTGGGTTGGCCGTACCGTGAAGATAAAGTTGAACTTGCCGGCACGGCATACAAAGTGAAGCGCACGGCGACGGTGTCTAAAAAGTCACGTCCGGGGACCAACAGCAAACAACCCTGGGGTTGGTAAGTACTGACCCTACCCTGCATTAGTAGTTGTGATCCAGGGGGCGATCCAGACACCCGGGCAGCGAAATATTTTCGTTGCCCGGTATTTTAACCCCCATCGGTACTTGTTCGACCCCCATGCTTTCTTCTGGAAAGGGGCGCAGTAACTTCAGCGCCTCCTGTTTCGGTGCCCTCAACCAGGACGCCGCTTCAGCCGGATTCCTCATAATCGCTGGTGATCGATGGTGACCGACAGATTTCAATACCGCATTGGGTTCAACGGTAATGATACTGATGCTCAGTTTTTTCAGGCCATCTTCAGCAGTAAACCAACTGGCCAACCCACCCAACAACCAGAATGGTGCATGCAGGGGGAAAACCGCATAGGGAATCTGCGGTCGAACCCGGCTATCGAACTCATAGAACCAGGACACAGGTACCAGCACCCTGCAATCTTTTGACCATGCACCCATGTAGGATGGTGCGAAAGCAGGTCCGTCGTGACGTAACCTGGCATTTGCAGTCGAGATGAGTTTTCCGTCTTTGTTGCGGGGTAATTGCCCGTGTGACCAGTAAGGCAGGAATGGCCAGACGGCTTCAACGGGGCGGTCGACGTCACCATCGGCGTAAATCGCCGGCAGGGTTTCCCAGGTCATGGAATCCGGCTCGGATTTTCGTCGTAACCGGGAAGGGGATATGTTCACTCTGCTGGCCGGATCCGGAGGTAGAGTTGAAACCGGTGTCAGGCTGGTTGCCCAGGCGTAGATGTCCTTCCATTTCAGATGTGAGACTGCTGCTTTTCCACACATGGTTTCGTAAGTCCCTGCAGGTAAACTGTCGTACCTGCGTTATTGTTCAAGGTGATTCTAGCCCGCATATTTCACCAGTCGGGATACTGTTGAAATATACGGGCTAACTGGCTACTTTGTCGCTACGATCACCTTATAGTTATCATTTGCTGCCAACTCACTGAACCTTTTAAACCGCGTCGAAAGCCAGTTTTCGTAGGGCAGATGTATATTGGCAACCAAAATAAGTCTACCACCCGGCCTGATATGTTCATGTACTGAATCCAGTAAACGCATACCAAGATGATTGTCAGTCCTGGCACCCACGTGTATCGGTGGGTTGCTTACAACAACATCAAAATCATTGTTGATCCCTGACAGGCCGTCAGAAGCCAGCACAAGGCCTTCCATTTGATTGACCTCCAGGGTCTCTGTGCATGCCTTCAGGGCCATTGCGCTGCTATCGAGCAGTATGACAGAGGCGTCTTTGTGCCGGGCGGCTATACAGGCGCCTATAATGCCTGCCCCACAGGCGAAATCGAGCACATCCCCATTAAGTTCCGTTGTTGCAAGCGCATGCAGCATAAGAGCGGTGCCGTCGTCAAGACGTCCGTGCGCGAATACGCCCGGGTAGGAAATAACTGTTATTCCGGAGTTATTGCAATTTAGTAGCCATTGATCCCGGTAGTTCAAGGGGTTGAAAGAGTCCTGGTTTAAACGTGTGTCTGCCTCAAACAAACTGCAGTGGCGTGCGTTGTCCAATTTTCTAATCTGCCCGAAATGTAACTTCAGTTGTTTGTTCGCGGACTTGATGCCGGCCTTGTTTTCACCCGCAAGCCAAAGAACGCCATCTTTTGCCAGAAGAGTCGCTGCGCAATCCAGCATCATGTTCAAAAGGGCTTTTTGACGGGGTAAATTAACTATGATCCAATCGTATTTGTCTTCGTCTGCCCGTGGAAAGGCTGCGAATTCAATATCTGCACCCGCATGCTGCAAAAAAGCATAACAACCGTAATCCTGGCTAAACAGCTTCAGCAACGAACAGATTGGCGTCACTGCCCGCCAGCAATCATCCCTTTCAGGGTTAATCCATAAAACGGAACCACCGGACTTACGCCGATGCAGGTTTCTCTCAATGATTTGGCTAACAGCAAACACAGCGTAGGATGGATCAGTCGCTTAGAAAACCACTGAGGTCATATTCATCGGAATCAGTGATTTTCACATTGACCTGTTCACCTGTCTTCAAATGGTGCCCATCCAGTACATATACCTGGCCGTCGATTTCCGGTGCGTCCGCAAAACTGCGGGCGATGGCACCGTTTTCGTCAATCCCATCAACGAGTACCTGCCGCACCACTGCCAATTTTCGCCTGCAAGCGGTTACGACTGATCTCGGCCTGTAGTTGCATAAATGCCTGCTCACGCTCTGCCATAACTTCGGCTGGAACGGGGTCTGGCAGGTCATTGGCCCGTGCGCCGTTGACCGGCGAATACTGAAAACAACCGACCCGATCGAGCTGAGCTTCATTGATGAAATCCAGTAATTGTTCAAAATCATCATCGGTTTCGCCGGGAAAACCGACTATAAACGTGCTGCGCAAGGTGATATCCGGACAAATTTCACGCCACTTCCTGATGCGTGTCAACGCGTTCTCGGTTGCCGCCGGGCGCTTCATCAACTTGAGGATACGTGGACTGCCATGCTGCAGTGGTATATCAAGGTAGGGCAGTACCAGGCCCTCAGCCATAAGTGGTATCAGTTGATCAACATGCGGGTATGGGTAGACATAGTGCAATCTGACCCAGGCACCCAGGCTACCAAGTTCGCGACACAACTCGGTAATACGGCTTTTGACCGGTTTACCACCCCAAAAATCAAGACGATATTTAAGATCAGCGCCGTAAGCGGAGGTATCCTGGGAAATGACCAGTAACTCCCTGACGCCGGAATCGACCAACCTCTCGGCTTCCCGGAGTATCTCGCCGGCGGGTCTGCTATCCAGTTTTCCACGCATTGATGGAATGATGCAAAACGTACACTTATGGTTGCAGCCCTCTGATATTTTCAGATAGGCGTAATGCCTTGGTGTCAGCTTGATGCCTTGCGGTGGTACCAGATCGACGAACGGATCATGGTCTTTATCAAAAGGTGCATATTGGTGGACCGCACCGACGACTTGCTCATATTGTTGCGGACCGCTTACCGATAGCACTGAAGGGTGGAATTCGCGTATCTCCTTTTCATCCACACCCATGCAACCGGTGACGATCACCCGGCCATTTTCATTCAGGGCCTCACCAATGGCATGCAGCGACTCCGCTCGCGCACTATCGATAAATCCACAGGTATTGACCACCACCACATCTGCACCATCATAGGTGGGGGCAATTTCATAACCATCCATCCGGAGTTGGGTCAGTATGCGCTCGGAATCGACCAGTGCCTTGGGGCAGCCCAGGCTCACAAAACCAACTTTGGGATTACTCACGCTATTACTCATCTCTGTTATCTGGTTCAAAAAACAACCACTTCGTCATTGGGAAGGCTTGCCGGAACTCCCGTTCAACACGGTTGATGGCGTTTAGTAACTCATCCTCCGAACCGGTTGGTCTCATTCTTGCCTTAACAGCGATCATTGCATCAGGACCCATCTGTAAGGTCAAAAGATTATAAATTTTCTCCACTTCCGGTCGCTCCAGCAGGAATCTTCGCATCTTGTCGCTGATGTGTATTTCCACACCCTGACCGATAAGCAGGTCTTTTACTTCCACGGCCAACAGGAATGCGATAACCACCAGCAAGACACCAATTGTTATTGTTCCAATGGCGTCGTAGATGGGGTTGCCCGTAATGGCGGCGGCAAGCACCGCGATTAAGGCTAAGACCAAACCGAGAAGGGCGGCAATATCTTCGCCAAATACCACCAGCAACTCGCTGCTTCTGCTTTCACGGAACCATCGGATCAGCGTTCTTCCAAAGCGTTCCTTGTTGACCGCCTGCATACACCCCCACAGGGATATGGACTCGGCGATAATGGCAAAAATCAGAACTCCAACTGCGATCATTGGGCTTTTCAAAGGTTCCGGATTTGAGAATTTGTGAACACCCTCGTAAATGGAAAACATACCGCCAAGGCTGAACAGGATGACTGCAACCAGGAATGACCAGAAATAAATGCTCTTACCGTAGCCAAGGGGATAATCAAGGTCCGGGGGGCGCTTCGATTGTTTCATTCCAAATAACAATAAGAGCTGATTGCAGCTATCGGCCAGTGAGTGAATGGCCTCGGCCATCATCGCGCCCGAACCGGTCCAGAAGGCAGCACCAAACTTGGCTATGGCGATAGCCAGGTTAGCGAACAAGGCATACAGAATGGATTTGATGGAGTCAGGTTTTGCAGACATATCGCTTTTTCTCAGTTCATTGAGTGAAGGTAAATACGGTTACCTTCAGTATCGACAATAATTGCAAAATACCCAATTTCCGGGGATATTTGTTTTTTTCCCACGACGATTTTACCCCCGGCTTTTTCAACCCGGTTCAGTACGGTGAGTAAATCAGACCCGCCATTGAGGTACAGTTTTGAGCCACTCTGAGAGGGTATACAGCCATCCCCGGATACAATGGCGCCACCGGTGCCTGTTCCCGGTTGGTGCTGAAAGAAGCCCATCCTGATATGGCCCATATCACGGGTAGGCATATCGTAAGCATATATTTCGCTATAGAAGCGAACCGCGCGGTCAAAATCGGTAGCCGGAATTTCAAACCAGTTGATGGCGCTCTTGAGTTCTTCCATGATTCCGCTCGCCTGGTAAATGTCAGAGCCGGAAGTATAGCCCAGGACCTGGAGACGTGCTCACAGGTCCTGTTTTATTTAGTGGGAGGAGGTAATGGTAAAAGTATGGGTTTTGCCTTCCACAGGGAAGTGAAAGCTGGTCCTGTCTTCCGGCATGACGGTCTTAAGTGTGCGGTCTTTTCGATGACGTTTGATATCCATGACAAGCTCATCACCGGAATTCAAACCACGTAGTGCCCGCATGAATTCGGCGGGGGAATTTACCTTGGTAGCACCCACCTGCAGAATCACGTCTCCTGGTTCCAATTGCAGGTCGTTATCGGACCGGGCTTTCAATACCAGTACACCACGGTCGGTTTTGAAATACTCACCCAGGCCCGGGTCAACTTCAGCCAGTTGTAAACCCTGTGCCATGGGCAAACCAAACCAGACGTTTGCATCCTGTAGAGCAAAGTCACCCAGTTCAGACAATTCGTGAAATTCAATTTCCCATTCACCATCAACCGGTTCAACTCTGCCGGCTTCCCGCACCGCACGAAGCCTTTCTATATCTGCCCGCATTTGTTCTACCCGCACGGTCATTTCAACCGTATCGAGCTCGGGGACCACAATGCGTTCAATGGAGATGACCTTTTCAGGTGCCGTCGCAGCGCGTGGTGCACTGGGCGCTGTGGGGAAACGCGTCACGGAATGCCAACTCAATGGTTTGCGTATTTCCGGAACGACGCTCATTTCCACTGATCTGTTGTCACGCTCTATCGTGATAAGCACTGGCTCATCAGCTTCCACATCGCGCAAGGCGATACGAAGACTATCCCCGGCATCGCCGGCTTCTTCTGTTTCGCTGAGTTTCTGTCCTTCTACCGCGATGATAATGTCGCCTTTTTTGATACCGGCGCGTTCAGAAGGACCATCCGGTGAAACACCAAGAACTTCAACGCCATTTTTATCCGAATCACCAAGAATGACACCGATGACAGGTGTATCCGAGCTTCGTATTACATAGTGCTCAGAGTGGCGACCTGATCGTGCACGGGCCACTTCGCGGTTCACGCGTGCAATTTCACGCGAAGTTACCTGCAGCTGTCTGCGTGTTTGATTGAGTTCCTCGTGCATCTTTTCCATTTCAGCAGCACGGGCAGATTGAGCCTCGACACTTTGCCTGGCGGACAGCTCCCGTTGTTCGGCAGCCTGTTGCAATTGCTCACGTGCCATCTCCATTGACGCTTCAGCCGCCAGCCGCTGCTGTTCCGCCTCAGACATGGCCTTTTCAGATTCAGCTTCAAGCTGAGCCTGCAATTCAGCCTCTTCGGCTAGTCTCGCGGACTCTTCATCCGGCGATGCGTTTGCGATGGTTCCTGCTCCAAGCAACAGCACAGCTGCAAGAACCATCAGTTTGTTTCGATTTTTCATCAATATATGCCTCGTAAAATATTCAAAGTGACGCCATGCGACCGTAATAGGTCTCCCATTGCTGCTGGTAAATCTGGGCGAGATCCAACATCAGGTTGACACGTTGCCCCCACAGGTCGATAGAGTCGGGTGTCACACTTAACTCGCTATCCACTTGTGCAATCAGGTCTTCAAGCTCTGCCACGTAAATTGCAGATTCGGCTGGCATGGATCCGGTTTCCTGTCTTAATTTCATTACCTGTTCTTCCATGCTCTGTGACAAACCGATCAGCTCAATAACATTAGCTTTCACTGTCATTGACGCAGGATTCGGTGCAGACGTCGCAAGCTCCGGGGAACTAGAGATACCAGGTGTGCTGGTTTCCGTATTTTTCAAGACCAGGCTGATAACCAGCACAAGGCTCGCGGCGACCGCCAGCCAGGTACCGGTTTTTTGCCAAATTCGCTTGCTCGCCTGGTGAGCCTCAAGTTCGGACTTGATCTGATCCCAGCCATCGTACCCGGGATCGATTTCACCCAGATCACTCAAACCGAGCGGATCAGATACCGTTTGTTTCCACTGTTTACGTGCAGTCATGTTCTTCTCTTACGCTCTTGCGTTTGATGTCGCGCTTGATGTTGTGTTCTGGGTTGCATTTGGGGCAGCAGATGCTTCGCTGTCGGAAATAAGAGCCCTGAGTTTGGCGCGGGCCCTGTTAAGACGGGTCTTTGAGTAACTCTCTGTTTTACCGACCATGCGGGCAATCTCACGGTGTTTATAGCCCTCTACATCGTGTAACCAGACCACTGCGCGGTCCTCGTTATCCAATTGCCTGAGGGCCTGTTCGAGATCCATGCACTGGCCCAAGCCATCCTGGTCACCGTTGCCTGGACACATGTAGTCCTCGAGTTCAACCGCATCGTGGCGTGGGAGTTTACGCAGGGCACTTATCGCGTGATTAACGACAACCCGGCGCAACCAGCCCCAAAAAGGTGAATCACCACGGTACTGCTTTATTCGTTTAAAGGCGTTTATGAATGCTTCCTGGGTCACATCCTGGGCCAACTCGCGGTTGTTACAGACCCGCATCGCCACGCTAAATGCCTTTGTCTGGTACATCCGATAAATTTTTTCACAGGCACGCATATCTCCACGCTTAGCGCCAGCGAGTGTTAACTCGTCGAGTTCCATGTCGAAGCCTGATCCCTTCATCGATTAGTAAGACGTTGGCATTGGCAAAAGGGTCGCAAAGATTTGCATCTTATCTGCAATATTAACAAAACAAAAAAAACGGCCGCTGTTATACGGCCGTTTTTAGTGAAGATAACTAAAAGTCCTTACCAGATTTTAACCCGCTCTTCAGGTGCCAGGTACATTCCATCACCTTCCTTAACATCAAAGGCTTCGTAAAATGCCGTGATATTAACCGGTGCACCATTAGCCCGGAATTTAGGTGGAGAGTGTGGGTCGGTAGTCAACCGTTTTTTGGTTTCCGCATCACGGGCCATGGTGCGCCATACCTGTGCCCAGCCGAGGAAAAATCGTTGATCGCCGGTCAGGCCATCAATGACAGGAGCCTCATTTCCATCCAGCGACATTTTGTATGCCAGGTAGGCGATACTGAGACCACCGAGGTCACCAATGTTTTCACCGGAGGTGAACTGCCCATTGATGGTCAGACCATCGATTACCACATAACCATCATACTGTGCCGCAAGTGCATTCTTGCGTAGGTCAAATTTCTCTGCGTCCTCTTCGGTCCACCAGTCACTCAGGTTTCCATCACCATCATATTGACGTCCCTGGTCATCGAAACCATGTCCGATCTCGTGACCGATCACGGCACCGATACCACCGTAATTCACCGCGTCATCCGCATTCACATTGAAAAACGGGGGTTGCAAAATCGATGCAGGAAATACAATCTCATTCCACACCGGATTGTAATAAGCATTGATTGTTTGAGGGTTCATGAACCACTCTCCCTTATCCACCGGCCTGTCGAGCTTGTTGAGGTTGCGGTTGTATTCAAATTCTGCGGAACTCTTAATATTTCCTACCAGGTCTCCCTCGGAAATATCCATTTTTGAGTAATCGCGCCAATTATCGGTGTAGCCGATCTTGGGTGTGAACTTGGAGAGTTTGACCAGCGCCTGCTGCTTGGTTTCATCACTCATCCAGTCAAGTTCGATAATAGATTTTTCATAGGCCTTGATCAGGTTCTGGATCAGTGTATCCATACGAACCTTGGCTTCTTGCTGGAAGTGTTTATCCACGTACAACTGGCCAAGTAACTCACCCATGTTGCCATTGACTGAATTCACTGCGCGTTTCCACTGTGGACGTGGCTCAGTTACGCCGGACAAACCTTCACGGAAAAAGCCAAACCAGAGATTGAAATAATCGTCACCTAAAACCTGTGCGAAGCTGTTCAATGTCTGGAATGTCAGATAGTCCTTCAACAGGTCAAGTTCGGCTTCGGCCATGATGTCATCAGCCGCTTCAAAAAAGCTGGGTTGTGACACGATGTAGCGGTCGCGGGCGGGTATGCCAGCTGCTTCAAAGGTGATGTCCCAGTTGATCTTTGGTGCCATTTCGTTCAGTTCTGCCAGGGTCTTGGGGTTGTAACCTGCAACCGGGTCGCGGTTCTGCTCCTTCGTCCATTGGACTTCGGCCAGTTTGGTTTCCAGAGCCAGCAGGCCTTTTGCCCGTTCCGCGCCGTTTTCAATACCGGCCTTTGTGAAAACATTGGCAACATACTCAAGATATAACTGACGGCCATTTACAAATTGCTCGTCATCTTTGAGATAGTAGTCACGGTCAGGCATGGTCAAGCCGGCCTGCGCTACGTAAACCACGTTGGTATTCGGGTCTTTCTCATCTGAAAAAATATAACGACCTATTGGCGAGTCGACACCATAAACACCCAGTGTGCTAAAAAGCCTGTAGATATCATCTAGCGAGCTTGCAGCAGCAATTTCGTCCAGCTCTGAACGGATGGCTTCTGCACCCAGTTTTGTGGATGTTTCGACATCCATATAGGAATTGTAAAAATCCCGGATTTTCTGGGCAGGCGTTCCGTTTTGTAAATTTTCTTCCGCACTGACTTCCTCAACCAATGTACGAATGTCCTTGCTCGATTGCTCCCTGAGTGCATCGAAAGTACCCCAGCGCGCCCTGTCTCCGGGCATTTCAGTATTCTCAACCCAGGGTCCATTAACATAGTCAAAGAAATCGTCCTGTGCACGAACGGTTTCGCTGAACTCGGACGGGTCAACACCGCTGGTAAGTTCGCTTACAATGCTCTCAACCTCGGTGACAGGGGCCGTCACAGGGGTATCTGCCTGTGGTGTAACAACGGCTTGTTCTGACTCCTGCTGACAACCATAGAGACCAATGAGAACGGCCAGTGTGATGGTTAACTTGTAGTTCATGACAAAAATTCCTTTAAGGAAAGTGGAGAAAGGACGCTACTATATACCTTTGGGACATCTGTTGCAGGTGTCGAAAGTTGGGATGTACAAAGAGATTTAAAATGGGTAGATGGAGACCACCTCAGGAACCTGGAAGTCCATACATAACAGCTGAAGGTGCAGGGCGTTTACGCGAGGAAATACAGTACTTGTGGCGAAAGCTGCGACCGGAAGTTGTCAAGGCGCTTGCAGCCGCCGCGGCCGAGGGTGACCGCTCGGAAAATGCGGAGTATACCTACCGCAAGAAGCAACTGGGGGGCATCGACTGGCGCATACGCTATCTTAGCAAGCGTATCGACATCATGAAGATTGTCGATCGACCGCCGGCTGATACCTCGATCATTCGCTTTGGCGCTTATATCACTCTGAACACTTCATCTGAAGGCCGCGTGGAATACCGTATCGTAGGTGTCGATGAGACCGATGCCCAAAAAGGCTTCATATCAATTGATTCTCCTGTGGCACGTGCACTACTGGGCAAAAGCATTGGTGACAGTACAGAAGTCGAGTTGCCCGAATGCAAGGTTATATTTGAAGTCATGGCCGTTCGCTACGAGTAGGACGGGTTCAGACTTGAAGCCTGCTTGTGTATCCCCATGTTTATTCTTGTGGCAGCCTTCGGGGGCCACAGGCAGCTTCCGACCATATATGGTGGAAGTATTTTTTAGACCCTATTGCTTCTTTAGGAGAATAAGGAAATGACTACTTTTGATTTTTCCCCGTTATACAGAACTTCAGTTGGATTTGATCGCCTGGCCTCTTTGATGAGTTCAGCCACGCGTCAGGACCAGGGTAACAGCTACCCTCCTTACAATATTCGTATTACAAGCGAAGACCACTACCGTATCACCATGGCAGTGGCAGGTTTCTCTGAGGATGACATTGCCATCACATCAGAACACAACCGTCTGCTTGTCAGTGGCAAGGGTGCTGATGAACCGGAAGAGCAGGGCGAATACCTGCACCGCGGCATCGCTACCCGGGCATTTGAACGCCGTTTCAACCTGGCGGATCACGTAAATGTCATGGGCGCGAGTCTTGAAAATGGTTTGCTGCATATTGACCTTGAGCGTGAGATTCCCGAGGCGATGAAGCCACGTACGATCAAAATCGGTAAATCCGAATCTCGGCTTCTGGATATCGAAAGCAGTGTCGGAGAAAAGCCGGTTGCTGAAGACGAAGACCAGGCAGCCTGATCTGTCCGATCACTATGGTTGAGTATTGCGGGGGTGCGATCAGCGCGCCCCCGTTATTCGCAATGAACAGATCTTTTGTCCAGTGTTTGCAAGCTGCTCGATCTATCGTTAGTCTCATTACCTTTTGGCGGGTCTCGCAATAAAATGAAACGCATCGCCTTTTGGCTATACCAGGTTTATGCCTGGTTGATATTTTACCCTTTTGCCTTTGTGCTTACATTGACTGCGGGCTGGGTAACGGTAGTGGTTGCAGCGATTTGGAGTCCGCGCGTTGCCAGTCGTCACATTGCTGCAAACTGGGCGAAAATAATGCTCTGGCTAACACCGGTATGGGTCACCGTCGAGGGAGCTGAGAATGCGGATTCAAACAAATCCTATGTCGTGGTATGCAACCATCAGAGCCAATACGATATATTTATTGTTTATGGTTGGCTCAAGCTGGATTTGAAATGGGTTCTGAAAGCAGAGTTACGCAAAATTCCGGGTCTCGGTATCGGCTGTGAAAAGGCCGGTCATATATATGTCGATCGTTCAAACCCGGACCAGGCACGTAAGGCGGTCAGTGATGCGTTAGCAAGTGTCGAAAAAGGTGTAGGCGTATTGTTTTTTGCAGAAGGGACACGTAGCCTGGATGGCAAGTTACGCTCATTTAAAAAAGGCGCTTTTCGTGTCGCTACATCTCAGAAACTACCGATATTGCCGGTGACCATCATTGGAACGCGTGACATTCAAAAACCAAAGACCATGACGATTTTCCCGGGTAGGATCCGCATGGTTATCCATCCGGCGATTGAGGTTGACGGTACGGAGGATGCAGAGTCGATGCGAGATTTAATGACCCAAACCCGGGATACAATTGCCTCGGCATTACCCGAAGATCTACGTTAGACACACACAAATGCACCTCGGCAAACCTGACCACCGTGTTACATCTTCCCCGAGGGCGCAAAGAAACTTCAAACTGGCCCTGAAAACCGCATTATGGTTTGCCGCCCTGTTGTGGCTGATCCTGATAGTCGATACGGTCATGGGTCTCGGTCTGGCCCGTTATGGTCTGCGACCCAAACACCTCGATGGTCTGGTTGGCATTTTCACGGCGCCTTTGTTGCACTCCGGTGCAGAGCACCTGTTTTCAAATACATTGCCACTGCTCGTCAGCATGACAACCGTTCTTTATCTATACCCGAGATCTGCGATGCGGGTGATTCCAATCATCTGGATGGGGTCGGGGTTGCTGGCCTGGGTGATCGGTAGAGAGAGCCTGCATTTTGGTGCCAGTGGTT
>RCNC010001056.1_pt1 | contig 19386 bp, 15 predicted proteins | sample 2041301 | NCBI WGS metagenome assembly RCNC01 (sample SAMN09708231, study PRJNA481090) | Marine sediment metagenome, whole genome shotgun sequencing project. | biome: marine sediment; feature: ocean; material: sediment; isolation source: Sewage treatment plant 13A marine sediment (STP13A) ...
GCAGAGCTCTGACTGGTCTTTTATTAAATGAATATGCCCGGCCCTAAAGCTCTTATTATTTCAAAAAACTCCCTGCTTTCATCGAGTCTGGAATTGGCGCGCCAAGTCGGCTGAGAATCGTCGGGGCCAGCTGCAACTGGTCGATGATCGAGTCTTCTGCCGGGCCCGTCGCATCCCCAAAATAATAGAGCGCCGCATCTTGCTGTAAGGTGCCGCGTCCAGCGTGATGACCGCGGTCGTCCTGACCGTGATCTGCAGTAACAATCAGCTCATATCCGGCATCGCGCCATTTGGTTATGAACGGTGCCAGCATCTCATCCATAACAGTACAGGCATGATCCATCTCATGGCTCTCGTGTTGAAAGCGGTGCCCCATGCTGTCCAGCGTACAGGTGTGCAGTATCCCATAATCCAAATCGAACCTCTGGCAAAGATTGGTCAATGTGCCAAACAGATCGATATCGGAAGGGGTCATCTGATTGGCGTGGCCACAGCCGGTCATCGAATGGAACCGGCCATGATTGATGCTAGCGTTTTCCGGCTCATCAAATTCGATATCACGCACGAAATCAAAAGGATGGCGATTGAAAAACTCTGACCAGAAGGAATGCGCCACAGCTCCCGTAACCCCACCTTCCCGGCGGACTTGCGAAAAAACATCTGGCTGGGACAGACGAAATACATTGCCGTTTCCCGTGCAGCCATGGACCTGCGGAGAGACGCCGGTGTGGAGTGACGCATAACAACTGGCCGAGATCGATGGCAGAACAGCACGATGGGTCCAGACTTGCGCGTCACCGCTGTCCACCCAGCCTTCGAGATTGCCAAACAGGCGGCGCCAGTTGCGGTAAGGCACGCCATCAAGAATGATCAGCAGCAGTTTTTTGTTCATCGGTATGGTCTCTCGTTTTCCTGCTCAATTTGTGCGCTGGCACTGCAGCAGGCGCAACGATGAATCCGCTTAATGTCACGATTATCACGGCGAACGGACTCTGGCCTGTTCATTCTACAAAACACGAGGATACCGGCTTCGATATCGCCTAAGCATAGAGTCACTCAAAACGTGTCGAAAGCGCGCAGTTCCGAGCCTCAGGAATCATAAACTGTTCAAAGGTGACAGATGACGGTTCTGAGCCCAAACTGACCTCATGTCTTAATACAGCTAATGGCAACTTTCGCTGGGTTGCTTCAGCAGCCGCAACTGTGATGGCTCGACTAATCCGCCGATCTGAAACCCATTTGCAGATTGCGACAACGAGACCGCAATACGCGTCGCCAGTCCGGTTATGCCGTTGATGCAGCGCGGATCTTATCCGAGCGAATCCAATAGCGCTTGGGCTTCACTTCGGTAGGAACATGAAAGATTGAGTTCAGCTTCTAGCGTGCCAACTCTATGACGACATCGACCAAATCACGGTCTCCTACCGTCAAAACCTGGCGCTTGGTTTCGAATCCTTCGGACGCGCAAGTGATTTCGTAGTCGGCATTTTTGACGGCACCGAGCAGCACCTTGCCGTTTCCGTCGCTCAGCGCGGCGATGTCCGGCAGATCGACATCGTTGGATGCCAGCATCACCCGCGCATCAGACACCGGTTTTTCGTCGACCCCCAGGACTTGAACGCGGATTTGGGTACCCTCGCCTTTCATTCAATTCAGACAGTCAGCCAATTGACAATATTGTCGTGCACTGGGGTGGTAATCCGGGTTGCCGAGTTTGTAGTCCCTCCCCCATAAGCGTGAATTCCGAACGCAGTGCGGTCACCACTGCTGTCAATCCGGTATACCGCTGATCCGCTTTGGCCTCCGGCGGTGTCTATGTCGTAATACACTTTTCGCATAGCAACGGACGCGATTCGATTGCTGTGATACCACTGCGTGCCGGGTGGCTTGTCACCAGGATACCCCGACAGGTTGCCAATAGAAGCCAAGATCTCGGAATTCGACAAAACGCCGAATCCTATAGTCCCTACCTGATCGCCCAGATTGGTCGGGATCGTGATCGCGCCGTAGTCGTATTGCGGATTTGCATTTTCAGTCCAACCGACAACGGAGTGGAAAATCTCGCTGCTCACCGACCCGTACGGCAACTCCGAGCCGTTCCGCCCTGGCATCACGTCGATGCGGCTGACCCACCCGTTGCGTTCTGCCACGGGACTGTTGGTAATGTAGACAACATGTCCGGCGGTCACCAAGGTATGTGGCCCGATAAACCACGCAGTGCCGATCCAGCGCGACCCGTCGCGTGCCGTGATCAACAACGAGGCATGCACCCGCCATGGGTAGTTCTGGGTCCGGGCGACTTGCACACGGTCGTCGACGCCGTGCACCGTCTCAGGGCCGAAATCGGGTCGACCATAAGAGGCCTCCGCGATGTTTCTCAAACCCTCGGTGTCTGGGGCGGATCTGACAACACCCGATGCCTTAGTACCTTCGCCAATGTCTTCGACACCTCTTCTTGTCTTCGCCTTCGTTGACTTCGCCGAACCAGTGGTCGCCGGATGCGCAATCAAAACCTCGACTTCATTTTCGCTATCGGGATCGGTGTTGGTCACCGGCGCATGCAGCCCGGTTGGAACCACTCGATCCTGCTCGCCACGGGCCGCCTTGACTGCGCGCAATACGTTCAACCGGCCATAGCCCATGCGGTCATTGCGTCCGTTGGCATAAGGCAGCGGCCCGACCTTGTCGGCTGTCGAACGGATGACTTCTCGGACCTCGCCTTCGGTCAGATCAGGCTTGACGGACAGAACCAGCCCTACTGCCCCTGCGACGATAGGGGTCGACGACGACGTACCATTGAAACTGGCAAAGTAATTACCCTGTGGTCCTGGTGCTTCGTTGTAGCCTGCCTGACCCGAGTTATCGGTGGTGTAGTTGTGCACACCCGGTGCCGCGACATCGATCTTTGGTCCAAAATTGGATCCCCACCAATGTTCGCCATCTTGGCTCGTCGGGGTCTTGGGTTCGTCGAATTCATTGCTGGCCGATATAGAGAGCACATTGTCGAGGTTGCTGGGGTAGTCATGCAAGGTGTTCGCATTGCCGGCAGCAATGACGATGACACAGCCCTTCCCATTTCGTCCTTGGGTTCTCGCTCTTTCGAACGCGTTGGTGATGGCGGATGATGCCGCGCCGCCACCCCAGGAATTGCTCAGCACGTCTGCCCCGTTCTGCCACGACCAATCGATGGCGCGCTTGATCCAAGAGTTGCGCGTAATCCACTGCGCGTTCGGCTGCGGAGAATAAGCTATTCGGACTGCCAGAATCGAACAGCCGCCTCCGATTCCCAAGATACCCGTGGCATTTCCATGGATAGCGGCAGCGAGCCCAGCGCATGAAGTACCGTGCGCATCCCACGCATTGGGTTCCTGAAAACTATCATCGTCGGCACCGTCATAAGATCCGACGATGGCCGCCGCGAGGTCCTCGTGATGCGTATCAACCCCCTCGTCGAGAATCGCGATCTTTATCTTCGGATCGCCGACGGCCAATTTCCAGGCATCACGCGCTTGCGTGATATCGATGGCATATTGCTTATCGGCCAAAGGGTCGTTGGCCGACGGCCAGCTCTCCTGTTTTCTTACGGTGTGCCCACCAAAGACGACGAAATCCGGCTCGACGTATTCAACTTCACTTTGCTGGTCCAGCGCAGCAATTACGTCGAAGGGGTCCCTCGCCGCATCCATGGTGACGACATATTCGTTTCCGGTTTTTTCAGTGACGTCGAGGTCGTAGCTTTTGAAAAACTTCGTGGCGTTCGTCCCGGATTTCAGGCCGAGGAGCAGACGGTCCGTGGCAACGCCGTAATTCTCTCCGAACACGAAGACGGGCGAGGCCCGGTCAACCTCGGCCCCTTCTTTGACGCTTTCAAGGGCCCTGCTCAGACGGGCTTTCGCGCTTACAGGCGAACGCGCAACCGGAAATACCGTGAACTTCTCCTTCGGGATTTCGAAACGGTCATCAAAACTGCCAAATTCCGGGCGGGATACTCCCGCCAATCGGTCGCTATAGGGCGCGGGTTCTTTGAACCTAATGGCAACGAACTCTTCGGAAACTGTAAGAGAAACTTCTTCTCCATTAACTCTGTAGGTAAATTTCATAAAAATCCTCCTTCACAAAAAAGAGACGTCTTTCGGGTCTAATGCGGCCAATATGTTTTTTTGAATCAAATATTTCGACGTCGCTCAGTTTCAAGTATGCCACATTGTCCGGTGTGCCGGAAATTTGGGCGTTCATGCCGCCTAGGGCAATACGAGTCTGCGATGCTGAGACGCGGATGTTCGGACGGCGGCCCGATTGGTTCAGGTCGAGCCAACGATCTTAATCTGGCTGCCAGAAACACAGAACAACAGGCTTGCATAGGGCGCAGATTTCACAATTACCGTTTTGAACCTAGTATTGGCGAGCGCTCGAGCCGTTATTTCCAACTTGGTATAACCTCATTGAGTTTTTGCCTCGCAATTTGTCGCGATTCCTAGCCTTTTTGGCGTTCAGTATTCCCCGATGGCGGGTGTTGGTTCGGCTGTGGCGAAAGCTCTCTTTGTCCCGCACCGCAGACCATTGGAGGTTTGAAAGTCAGTAAGTCCCGATCCTGGGTCGACGTCAAAGCGCCAGTCGATAAAAGTCTACTGCGTTTCTGCCAAACACCGCTTCCCGTTCATCCTGTGAAAGATGACTGGTCAGCGTCAACGCAATGTCGTGCCAGTCCTGATATTCGGCCTGCAACCGGCACACTGGCCAGTCTGATCCCCACATCACACGCTCGGCACCAAAGGCGCTGAGAATATGATCGGAAAACGGGCGCAGATCGTCAATGCTCCAGCTCTCTGCAGCCTCAGTCACCAGACCTGAGAACTTGCAGTATCCTGTTGACTCGTCTGCCAACCGGCTAATGCCATCAGCCCATTGATCAAATGCATTCTGACCGGCCATAGCGTCGCTGATCTGCGGTTTCATGCAATGGTCATAGACGACTCTCATGTCGGGGTAGCGTTGCATCAACGTCAGGAAGTTTGGCAGGTGTTGTGGAAACCCCAATGCGTCAAACGTCAGGTCTAGATCGACAATGGCTTTGTACCCCCATTGCACATCGTCCCTAAGCATCCAGTCGACATCAGGGATGTCCTGAATCATCGGCCGTACACCCAGAAATTTGGGATGGTGAGCCAGTCGCTCCAGATGGTGCAGGTGCGTCGGGTTTTCAAAATCAACCCACCCTACAACCCCTTTGATGCTGTCACACCCGTCAGCAAGACCCAGCATGTATTCGGTTTCTTCTATGGTCGGCGCCGCCTGAACCAAGACCGTGCCGTCGATACCGCAGCGCGCAAGATGAGGTAGCAAATCCCGCGGCGCATAAGCTCGATTGAGGATTGCGTTATCTTGTGGCATCCAGCCATAGTCACCCCGAAGGGGCTGCCAAAAATGCTGATGTGCATCGAGCTTCATGTCGGCGCGTCCTGTCGCATAAGGCCGTGAGATTTCAGATCGCCCCACAAGGCGGACGGGATGATTGCCCGCGCGGCCTGCAGGTTGGCCTTTGTCTCTGCAACCGCCTGTCCGCCCGGAATTACCGCGACATGTGCCGGGTGGAGCAGAGGGAACTGGAACGCAGCATCAACCAAGCGCACGCCGTATTTGGTGCAGATTGCCTCGATCCGGTCAACGCGGTCCAGAATGTCCTGAGGCGCCGGGTCATAATTGTAAAAGGCGCCGGGTTTTGCACCAGTGGCCAAAATGCCCGAATTGTACGGACCGCCTGTCACGATGCCAATGCCACGCGCCTCACATAGCGGCAGGAAACTGTTCAACGCCTCCTGTTCCAGCAAAGTATATCGGCCAGCCAGCAGGAACAGATCAAAATCACCGCGCTCGGCCAATGTCTGGCACACCTCCCATTCGTTGACACCGCCACCAATGGCTTTGACAACGCCCTGATCGCGCAGAGCCAACATTGCATCATAGCCCTTCAGATCGAAAAATTCGGCAACGCGCGCGTCCGAGGCTTCCTTTGATCCATGGGTGAACATGCACAGATCATGGACATAGAGAATATCAAGTCGGCTGGCGCCCAGACGCTCCATTGAAAACTCGACTGATCGCATGACGCCGTCATAGGAGTAATCAAACTCTTCGCGGCGCTGTGGCACCTCGAACCATTTTCCATGTCCCGAACGCTCTGGAGGCGTGCAGGGGCGCATCAAACGCCCGACCTTGGACGACAGAACATATTCGTCGCGGGGTTTGCCGCGCAGAAACGGATTCAGGCGGGTTTCTGACAGTCCCAAACCGTAAAGCGGCGCCGTGTCGTAATAGCGCACGCCCCCCTGCCATGCCGCGTCCAACGTCGCGCGCGCCTCAGCATCCGAAATTGCTTTGTACAAATTGCCCAAAGGCGCAGTCCCGAACCCAAGTTCGGTAAAAGTCAGACCACCGTTGCCCAACCGGTCCCAATGACGTGTTTTCAAATTCATTTTATCCCCCAAATCTTCTCTACAGTTCTAGCGCGAAATTCCATTGACTGAACAGGCCCCGTAATTCTTGGCTTACAGCCCGTTGGCTAACGCCCAAGCAAGTTAGCCCTATCGGAATGGCGCCCGGAACCCCCTTGCGCCTACAATACAGCTAAGTAGTTGCTTCCACGTGCTTTGGGCCATCAGGCTGATCTTCGCGTATTCCAAAAACAGCCACGTAAAGTGCCGGCACAAAGACAAGTGTAATGATGGTCCCAGCAATAATGCCGCCCATCATCGCATAGGCCATTGGCCCCCAGAAAATCTGACGCGAAATCGGGATGAGGGCCAGGCTTGCTGCCGCAGCAGTGAGCAGGATCGGGCGGGCACGACTATCGCCAGCCTCAAATACCGCATCCCATGCCGAGCGGCCCTTACGGCGCAATTCTTCGATTTCGTGGACCAGTATGATCGAATTGCGGATCAGGATACCAATCAGTGCCAGCACGCCAAGGATCGCGACAAAACCAAGTGGCGCGCCGGACGGAACCAATGCTGCAACGACGCCGATCAGGCCCAGTGGAGCCACACAGATAACCACAAAGCCAAGCCGGAAACTTTGCATCTGGATCATGATCAGGAACGCCATAGTCAGCATCATCAGCGGTACAACCGCAACGATAGGGGCCTGACTGTCGGCGCTGCTCTCGACCGAACCGCCAACAACCAGCTCATATCCCAGCGGCAATGTAGCGTCGAACTCCGCGACTTTCAGCACCAGATCGGTCACGATTGTGGCCGGTTGATCCTTGGTCGCAATGGCCGCCTTGACTGTGATAGTTGGCATCCGATCACGCTGATGGATCACCGGTTGTTCGGTGTCATAGCTGAACCGTGCAACAGCGCGCAGCGGAATTGTTCGCCCATCGGTTGTGCTCAACTGCAAATCTGCGAGCGCCTTGACGGACCGACGGTCATCTTCAGTTCCGCGTGCCAGAATGTTGATCAGATAGGCCGCATCGCGCACCTCGGTCACGCTGGTGCCGTCATAGATCGTGTTAAGTGCCGACGCGATGTCGCGCGCCGTGATGCCCAACTGGCGCGCCTTGTTCTGCAGGATGTCGACACGCACCACCCGAACTGGTTCGTTCCAGTCCATCACCACGCTCGTCAAACGCGGGTCAGAGGCCACAAGAGCCGTCAGATCGCGGGCCTTATCCCGCAAAAACCCAATGTCGGGCCCGGACAGACGATATTGCACCGGGCGCCCGACCGGTGGGCCAATCTCGAGCAGCTTCACAAAACTGTCCACGCCGGGAAATTGCGTGCGCGCAATCTCGTCAAGTTCAATACGTAACGCATCCCGCGCCTCGATAGACGGCGTCTGGATCACAATCTGCCCTACGTTATTGGCTGGCGTCAGCACATCATAAGAGAGCACAAATCGCGGCGCGCCACGCCCAACATAAGAAGACCAGAACAGCACCTTGTCGTTGTCCTTCAAAAAGGACTCCATCCGATCCATCTGCGCCTGTGTTTCGGAGATCGAGGTGTTTTGCGCCAAAGTCATGTCAATGATCAGTTCTGGGCGGTCCGAGTTTGGAAAGAACTGCTGCTCGACAAAACGCATGCTGTACACTGACCCGGCAAAAGTCAGAACAGTCAGAGCGATTGTCAGCCATTTGAACCGCATCGCGCCGCGCAAAAGAACATGGAACATGCGGCGGAGCCGCCCCGGATTGGCCTCGTGGTGCCCTAACTTCTCGGACAACAATGTCACCCCGATCAGCGGGGCAAACAACACCGCCACTACCCACGAGACAAGCAATGAAACAGCGATCACGACAAACAGCGAAAACGTAAATTCCCCCGCCGCAGATGTATTGAGCCCGATGGGAATGAAACCAGCAACTGTGATTAAGGTGCCGGTCAACATCGGAAACGCAATTGACGTCCACGCATACGAAGCCGCTTTGGTGAGGCTCTCGCCCCGTTCAAGACGTGAAATCATCGTTTCAATTGCGATCATTGCGTCATCCACAAGCAGGCCAAGCGCAATGATCAATGCACCCAGTGAAATCCGCTGCAACGTTATGCCCGCGTAGTCCATCACAACAAAGGTAATCGCCAGAACCAGCGGGATCGTCAAGGTCACCACAAAACCCGCCCGCAAACCAAGACTGATGAAACTGACAGCAAGCACAATCAGAACCGCCTCGATCAGCGCTGTAATAAAGTGGTCAACGGCCTCTTCGACCACATGGGGCTGATCAGCGACCTGATGGATTTCAATACCGATTGGCAACTCGGCCTGCGCCTGCGCTATGATCCTGTCGAGTTCAGCGCCGTAATCGATGATATTTGCGCCTTTGCGCATGCCAACCAAAAGACCAATCGCCTCTTGGCCATCAAACCTAAAAATCTCCGCTGGCGGATCCTGATACCCGCGGGTGATGTCTGCGACGTCGGTCAGTCGGAAAAACCGGTCATCGACACGCAGGTTTATGTCTTCAAGGCTTTCCACGCCGGAAAACTGGCCGCCGACACGCACAAGGACACGCTCTGGCCCCGCATCAATGATGCCGGAGGGCAGAATGGCGTTTTGGGCTTCCAAAGTTTGCTGGACGGCCTGTTGGTTAAGTCCCAACGCCGCAAGTCGTTCGGTCGAAAACTCGATGTAGATGACCTCTTCACGGGTGCTGAACAACTCTACTTTGCCTGCATCATCCAACGCCTGAACATCTCGTCGGATGGTTTCGACATGGTCGCGCACTTCGCGCGGTGTAAATCCGTCAGAGGTGAACGCATAAATGTTGCCGAACACGTCACCAAAGCTGTCATTGAACTTGAATCCCTGAAACTCCGCCGGAAACTCCCCGCGGATGTCTGCCATCATGTTGCGGACCTCTTGCCAGATCAAAGGTATTGCGGCCGCATCTGTCGTTGGTAACAGTTCAACATAAACAATAGCTTCGCCGGGGCGCGTGACCGATCTCACAAAGTCCAGAGAATCCAGATCCTCCAGCTTCTTTTCGATCCGGTCGGTCACCTGCGTCAGGGTCTCGTGAACATCTGCGCCCGGCAAGGACCCCACAACAATCATTGTCTTGATCGTAAAATCAGGGTCTTCTTCACGCCCTATGTTCATATAAGAGACTGCGCCCGCGACCAACGAAATGATCATCAGAAACCAAACGAAAGAGCGATGATTCAACGCCCAGTCTGATAGATTAAAAGTCTTCACGGCGCCGCCTGCGGGCCGACGATCTGCCCGTCCGTGATCGAATGAATCCCCTTGAGGATCACCTCGTCGCCCATAGCCAGACCTCCTTTTATACCCACCCAGGTCCCAAATGTTTCGCCCAATTCAACAGTGGTACGCCTGGCAGAATTATCACTGCGATCCACAACCCAGACAGACGGCGCATCCCCGTCCGGCTCTAGAATTGCACTTTGCGGAATACTGATCCCTGCGGCGGCATCATCTGCCGGCACCAGGCTGACCAGCGCGCCCAGCCGAAACGCTGTGGGAGGATCAATAAGCCGCAACCGCACCCGCCTTGTCCGCGTCGATCGGTTCGCCACGGGATCAATCCGAGACAACACCACATGGGCTTTGATGGCCGGGTTGACCAGCAGCGCTGCATCGAAACTGCTGGCAACATCAAATGCCGCAAGGTTTTGCTCAAGAACATCAATCACAACTTCGCGTTGGTCGGTCCCGACAAGCCTCACCACTGGGTCACCGGCAGACAGTGTTGAACCGGGTTCGGCGTAAACCTCGGTGATAATCCCATCCTGAGTTGCAAACAACTCAGCGTATCCACGGGTGTCTTCTGCCCGCGCCAGCGCGGCGCGCGCCTGCTCAAGACGGGCTTCAGACGCATTCAATGCGCGATCCGCAGATTCAAGACGGGTTTCGCTTTCGACGCCGCGTTGCACCAATTCACGTGCACGGTCGTCGGCATCTTTTGCCGACCGAAGCTCTGCTTCTGCGACCGTGACACCAGCCTGTGCCGCACGCAGATCAGCTTCCATGTCCTGCGGATCAAGCCGCGCGAGCAAGTCGCCCTTGAGGACCTGATCGCCGATTTCTGCGGGTCGCTCTGCAATGGTTCCTATGACCGGAAATCCCAGATCAGTTTGCACACGGGCATCAACCGTCCCTATGATCGAGATCAGCCCTGCCGGAACAGCTGTGATGTTGACCGACACGACGGGCCGAGGAGCAGCATCGACAGGATCAGTTTCGCTCGCTTGCGCTTGAACGGCTAGCATCATGCACGACAGCAGGAGAAACGCTCTCATTTCACATCCTCCACAGAACGCACAACTCGGCCGGGATAGAGCAGATGCGCGCCTTTTGTTACGACCATCGCTCCAGCATCAACGCCACCTGAAAGGATGATGCGCCCGGTGTCATACCGATCAACCGAAATGGTCTGAAGCGACACTTGCATGGAGTCAGGATCAACCACCCAGACAGCGGGTCCGCCCGCAGTGACGCTCATCGCTGTATAGGGCAGTACGACATGCGGGTCATCCTGCCACGACGCCGATCCCCGGACCGCCTGACCAAATGTTACCCCGTCCGGCGTGTCAGTGACGCCAACGGTGACTGTAACGGTGCCCGTCTGCGGATCGACCAGCGGCGATATCTCGCGCACCAGTCCCGAGAATTCGATAATAGGTGGGTCGATAGAGATCAACGCGATCTCAGATGCGCCTTCTTCAGCCGTCATCAGGTCTTCGGATATTTCAAAGATGGCGTCTAATTCACTCCCAAGAGCCAATTCCAAAACCGGTTGCGCTGCTCCAACCACTTGACCGGGTTCAATCATCCTATCTGTAACTGTGGCGTCTGTGGGGGCGAGCACAACAGTATCGGACACAGCCTTTTTAGCCCGATCAAGCTCTGATTTTGCCTGCGCCAATCTGCCTTCCGCGATCCGCAGCGAATCTTCGGCCGCATCACGTGACGTTCGTGTTGTAGCGCCCCGCTCCAGCAGGGCCTGCTGTCTTTGAGAGTCGTCTTTTGCCTGCTCGAAATCCGCATTCGCAGTTGAAACACCGGCTTCTGCCGCACGCAGCGCCTGTTCCTGTTGCACTGATTCCACACGCGCAAGCACCATGCCCTTGGTGACAGTATCGCCTTCGTCCACTTCGACAGCCGCAATCCTTCCGCCAGATGGGAAAGATGTACGCAGCGTTGTACGGGCCACAATCTCTCCGGTTTGCGAGATGACCCGAGTCCCCGTGGTCAGTTTCGCAACCACAATCTCTACAACAAGAGGGGAATCGCCAAATGCCGGTGTTGCCAGACACAAGACAAGCAGACCTGATCGGAACAGTTTCATGCGGCAACCTCCGGATTGTCAGACACCCGATCAGTAGCGCTCGGACCAACAAAGGAAAAGCTGTATCCACCGAGAAGACTGAACAGTCACTCTGGGCAATTCAACACTGTGCGATTCGCAAGCGTTTTCAGTTCGGCGACATACTCAGCCTGTGACCACCCCCGCGCGAGCGTCAACTGCTCCCAGTTTCTGACGGACAAAAGCATCGACAGAATATCGGCAGCACGATCCACAGTATATGCTTTTGCCAACGTCCCGTCGCGATCCAGTGCCTGTACAATCCCTTCGCATTCCTCATGCACGGCATTCATGCGGTCTTGCCATGCCTCATTTGCTGCCGCGTCAACATCTTTCATGACAAGAAGCGCCCGCGCGACTCCGTAGATCTGCGGAATATGGTTGCCCCAAACGCCAATAAAAGCATGCATGGCCTCGACGCCTGTCTGTGCAGTGCGGATAGGAACCATCTGGTCCGAGATCTTCAAGAGGTCATCAAGATAGCGCGTGGTCGCGATCAGTAGTTCAGCCCGCGTAGTGAAATGCAGATAGACCGCCTGCCGACTGATCTCAGCCTTCTTTGCAATATCAGACATGCGAACATTCTTGCGGGGATTTTCCTCTAGCAGCCTCCAGGCGGCATTTAGGATGCGATCACGGGTGTTTAGATTTTCACTTGACATGATGTAAAGTTACACGCTACTTGTCACACTGTCAATTGACACAGTGTCAAGCAAAAAGGAAGACACCATGACAAAGCGAATATTCATCTGGGTAGGTCACCCGAAATCTGACTCTCTATGTAATGCGATTGGTGACGCCTATCAGGCCGGCGCCAAGCGGGCGGGGGCTGAGGTCCGCCGCATGAACCTCAGCGAGATGTCGTTTGATCTCAACTTCGAAGGCTTCGGCGTCGCCCCCCAGCCATTGGAACCGGACTTGCGAATGTGGCAGGACAACATCGAGTGGTCAGACCACTTGTTGTTTGTGCACCCCTACTGGTGGGGCGCCATGCCGACCAAAGCCAAGGCGGTTCTGGACCGAGCCCTGACCTCGGGCTTTGGGTACAAATATCACCAAAAGGGCATGGGCTGGGACAAGCTGTTATCAGGCCGCACTGCAGATGCAGTTATTACGTCCGACACGCCGCCGCTGATCGACACCTTCATTTATCACCGACCCGCGCGTCGTGTGATCAAGAACCAGGTTCTGAGGTTCTGCGGCATCAAGACCCGCAATGTCGTGCAGTTCGGATCAGTGAAATTGGCTGATCCAAAAAAGATTTCAGGCTGGATCAGCAAAGCAGAACAAATGGGTGCGCGCGCCGCAGCCTGACCCCCGACCTAAAAAAGGATCACAAAATGTCCCACGATCTCATTCTTTTGGCCTGCGGTGTCACAGCCCTTATCAGCGGCATCGTCTCGGGCGTTTTTCTGACATTCTCAGATTTTGTAATGCGGTCTCTGGCTGCCACGACCCCGGGAACCGGCATTCAGTCCATGCAACTCATCAACCGCAAAGTCTACAGATCGCTATTTATCTATTTTCTGCTCGGACTCGCCCCCGTCTGTGCCGCGCTCACCGTCTACGCCCTTGCGGCAGTTCAGACCCCTGCGTCGGTCTGGCTGACCTCAGGCGGATTGGCCTACATCTTTGGCGTGTTTCTGGTGACGATGCTGTGCAACGTGCCGATGAACAAACGTCTGGATGTCATGGACGCCGCCCAGCGCGACTCCGACACTTACTGGCAGCACTACGCCACAATCTGGACCCGATGGAATCACCTCCGCACGCTTGCGTCAGCAGTATCTTCAATCTGCTACTTCATGGCGTGTATGGCGCTGGTTGGAGCGTGAGCGACAGCCTGCAGCGGAGCCTCTACATGGATTGCACCGTTGCTCTTACGCAAAAAGCAATGCCTGTTCCGGACAATTTTAGCGGCGTTATCCTAAGCGCTTCGGTCACACCAGTTATGGCCGGGAGTAGATGAGCCTGTGTTGTTGCATCCCCACTCAGTCTTGTGGCAATACGACCGGCAACATCTACCGCTGAATCCATGTCAACGTCGACATATCCCGAGACGACAGCAAACAGGTCTGACTTCATGGCAACAAACCCGCAAGACGAGATCCAAAAAATCGTGACGCTGCTGAAGACTGGGAAACCCGATCTGGCCTTCAAAAAGGCCATTGCCGGAGCGAAGAAACATCCTGCAAACCCGATTTTCCCGCAAATGGCCGGGGCGGCGCTTGTCGCCAAAGAGAAACATGGCGCTGCAGCACCACATTTCCACAAGTCTTATAAGATCAAACCGGACCACGCAGAGTTTCAGGACAATCTTGCACGCAGTCTGATCGCATCGGGTCAGATCGACAGTGCCGAAGCCCTTCTGAGCAAACATGCTGCTGCCCGGCAAGGCTCTGCAACTTATCACCACCTATGGGCGCTGCTCTACATGACGGGCAAACGCTTTCAGCAAGCCGCTGATGCGGCCACCCTTGCTCTGCAGTTGCAAAGCGGGCCTCTTGATCTTGATGCACTGATAATTCGTGGCAAAGCTCTAGCCGGCTTGCTGCAAAGTGATCGCGCGCTACAGGATTTTGACGCTGTGCGCGCAGCAGTTCCAAATCATCGTGAGGCGATCGAAGGCCGGGCAACGGCGCTTGCTTCGTTAGGCAGGGTGGACGAGGCCAAACAGCAATATCTCGACCTGCTCGCGCTAGATCCGACACATATTCAGTCTCTGCAGGTGCTGTCAGGGCTGCCCGGTCTGACCGATCAGGATCTGATCCAGCTGGACGGTTATCTTGATCATACGGAAGCGGAACTGAAAAAGACTAAAGACGCGCGGGTGTTTAGTCTGGGATTTGCGCGACACGAGGTTGCCATGCGCCGTGGCCAGACCGCCGAAGCGATGCAACACCTATCCCGTGCCAAAGCACAAGCGGCGCGCAACCAACCGTTTGACGATGCTGCTGCTGAACGGAGATGTAAGCTTGTTCTGGCAATGGCTGATCTTCCTGTTGCATCTGACCCCGACGTTGCGATGCCGCGTCCCATCTTTGTTGTTGGGCTGCCCCGCTCTGGAACAACGCTGATGGAAATGACCATAAGTGCGCATGCAGCAGTTCAGGGGTGCGGCGAATTGCCGGCCGTCAGTCAGTGGGTGAAACGCAACACACAGATCACCTCTGCTGACGGGTTGGCCAAGAGCTACCGGGCCCAGTTGCCCCATATGCAAAGCAACATCGTCGCTTTTGTTGACAAGATGCCTGAAAATTACCGGCATCTGGGTTACATCGCAGCAGCTTTTCCAGATTCAGTAATCATCAATGTAGACCGTGATCCGCGCGACGTCGCCCTCTCTATGTGGCGCAAGAGCTTCGCCTCGGACGGAATGGCGTACACCAGCGATCAGCGCCACATGGCGGCCGAAGCCAACCGTTACAGGAGATATCTGAACCATTGGACCGCCAATCTGGGTGAAGGGCGCATTTATTCAGTTTGTTATGAAGACTTGGTGGCTGATTTTGCCACCCAGGTTCCGCAGATTTCTGCTGCCTGTGGACTGGAATGGGATCCGGCCATGCTGATGCCTGAGGCCAATACCGCCGCCGTCAAGACCGCCAGCCGGTTTCAGGTACGTCAGGCGGTGCACACCGGTTCAATCAAGGCATGGGAGCGTTTTGCGAGCGAGCTTGAAGTGTTCTGCGACCATCTCGACACTGAGCTGTGGGCCCATTACCTTTGAGAACGCAAAAGCGCGCAGCATGGCCCGCGCGCTCTGAGCTATTGTCTTGTCACCGAGCCTACTTGATCGTGATGCGATCGTCGGTGAATGGTGCGTAAGGCGCGTTATCGGCTATGTACTCGGCCGTTACGTCCGCCAGATCGGGACCGAAATCATAAGCATTTGCCGCTGACTTGAACATCTTGTAGCCATCGCCCCCACTACGGACAAAATTGTTAGACACCAGTTTGTAGGTTGTCGCGAGATCAATCGGCACAAAACCGTCAGCCGTCTGCACCATGACATCGCTGATCCGTCCGTCCATGGCCGTCATCGCTGGATCAAATGTGTATTTCAGGCCCGCAACTTGTGGGAAGCGGCCGCCGCCCTCTTCGATCTGGGAAACCCCGTTTTCAAGCGCCTCGATTACTGTCGCACCTGTAACCTCGAATGTGGACAGCGTATTCTGGAACGGTAGCACGGTCAGAACCTCACCCATGGTAACCGGACCCGCATCAATGCTGGCCCGGATGCCACCACCATTCTGGATTGCGATCTGAACGCCCTGATCCTTGACACGGTCCAGCATAGCCTCGGCAATCAGCACACCCATTTCGCAGACCATTGCCCGGCACACGTCCCTTTCGCCGCTGATGGGTTGTCCGGTGTCCGCCACGACGCGATTGCGGATTTCATCAAGCGGCACTGCTGCTTCTGCAATGCGTGCTGCCGTTGCCTCGTCTGGCGCCACGCTTGCATCCATGACCAGAGGCTCTCCGCTGGCCTCGACAATTTCACCCGCATCGTTGAACGTCACGTTCAGCTCACCCAGAAATTTGCCGAATGCATAGGCCTGCACAATGGCTGTGTCGCCGACCATGGTCGGATAGGGACCCACTGCACGATCAGACGTATTGCTGAGCAATGTGTTGGAATGCCCGCCGACAATCACATCCACACCGGTGGTTCCTGCCGCGACTCTTTGATCAACAGCATAACCCGAATGGCTGAGCACGATAATCTTGTTCACGCCTTCAGCCGTCAGGCGATCTACCTCGCCCTGAACCGCCGCAATCGGATCCGTGAACGTGATGTTCGGGCCCGGGCTGGCCAGTTCATCAGTATCCTGAGGCGTCAACCCGATCAGGCCCAGCTTTTCGCCGCCTTGCTCTATCACCGTCGACTTCGCCAGCTTTTCCGCCAGCAATGGCTCTGCCGAAAAGTCAGCATTTGACATCAGGATTGGGAAATTCACTGCGTCCATGAAGCCGCGCAGCACTTCGGGGCCATCGTCAAACTCGTGGTTGCCTACGGTCATTGCCGCATAACCCATCTTGTTCATCATCTCGGCAGCTAGTGCGCCTTTGTAATAGGTGTAAAACAATGTGCCCTGAAACTGATCGCCGCCATCAACGAGGATCGAGTTGTTTGACCGCGCCCGCGCATCTGCAATGGCGGTTACCAAACGAGCTGAGCCACCAAAACATTTACCCTCGGCCGCGTCGTCGCTGCCGCACCCGCTGTCATATTTGCTGATCTGCTCAAAGCGGGCGTGGAAATCATTGGTGTGCAAAATGGTCAAAGCGTAATCGGCAGTTGCCATACCCCCGGTCAGGGTCAAAACAGCGACAGAAGCAAGTAGACGGGATATCATAGAAAAGATTCCTTTTTTGGTGACATTTGACCTGATGCTGCGCGTAAGACCGACCAAAGTCAAAGCCTCTGCGCGCGCGCGCAGCGTAAATTTACCTCTCCGCCTTGACCGCCGCTGCCGCTCAAGGCATCACACGTTCATGCAAGTTTACAAAATTCTCCACGCTCGTGAATGGTCTGCCCTTCGGGCGCAAAAGCAAACTGCTGGCGCGCCGATTGATCTGGCCGACGGGTTTATTCATTTGTCCGGCCCGGATCAGGTTGCTCAGACAGCGGCGCTTCATTTCGCCGGAGCTAATGATCTGGTGCTGCTGGCCTTTGACAGTGATGCACTTGGCGCCGATCTGGAATGGGAGGCGTCGCGCGGTGGCGCCCTGTTCCCGCACCTTTACGGACCGCTGAAGCTGGCGGATGTCGAATGGGCACAGCCGCTTCCTCTGGTCAATGACACACACGAATTTCCCGCCGGACTGCTATGAGCGCACTGGAAAAGATCGGCCTCGCCGCTCTGCGCCAGATCGATCCTGAAACGGCCCATACTTTGGCGCTAAGGGCCCTTCGGGCGGGACTTGCCTCTCTGCCCGGCCCGGTAACATCTGATCGACTACAAACGACTTTGGCCGGTCTGATCCTTGCCAATCCGGTTGGTCTGGCCGCCGGATTCGATAAAAACGCGGAAGCGTTAAGACCTCTGTCTCGCGCGGGCTTTGGATTTATTGAAGTGGGCGCTGCCACCCCACGTCCACAGCCCGGCAACCCCAAACCTCGCTTGTTCCGACTGAGCCAAGATCGCGCCGCCATCAACCGCTTTGGCTTTAACAATGACGGGATGGACGTGATCGCAGCCCGCCTGGCTCGGCGACCACATAAAGCGGTGATCGGCCTTAACCTTGGGGCCAACAAAGACAGCGAAGACAAATCCGCAGATTTTGCCACCGTCCTGAAAACCTGCGCTGCCTATCTCGATTTTGCGACTGTCAATGTCTCGTCGCCCAACACCGAGAAACTGCGCGACTTGCAAGGTCCAGCGGCTTTGACGGCGCTGCTGATCCGCGTCATGGAGGTGCGAAACTCTCTTGCCCGCCCGATTCCGATCTTCCTGAAAATCGCACCCGACCTCAGCGCAAACGATCTCGCTGATATCGCAACCGTGGCCAAACAAACCAAGGTCGACGCCATCATCGCCACAAACACAACCCTTGATCTGCATGGCCCCCATGCGGCCCAAACAGGAGGTCTGTCCGGAGCGCCGCTGTTCGAGAAATCCACACGCGTTCTGGCGCAACTCAGCACTCTTACGGATATCCCTGTGATCGGCGTCGGCGGCATTGGTTCTGCGGAACAGGCCTATGCAAAAATCCGCGCCGGGGCCTCTGCAGTGCAGCTATATACGGCGCTAGTCTACGGCGGTCTGTCGCTCGCTGCCGAGGTTGCACGCGGATTGGATGCCCAGCTTGCACGCGATGGGTTCAACACCGTGGCCGAAGCAGTTGGCACCGATAAGGGACGTTGGCTATAATTATGCTATGGCGTAGCCCATTCTAATCCGAACACCGTCAGGCACCGGCGTTCTTGCGAGGCCGAACAAAGGGGCAGTGCGCAAATACGTCCACGACCCGCCCGAAATGTTGAGATTGAGGCCGCCCGGCTTGCCTTTGGCGACATCCTTGCGAGTCAGCGAGTGTGGGCTAACGTGAGGACTTTCTAGGCTTCGGGATAAAAATTGAAATACGCTCAATACTGACCTTGAAACCGAAATGCCGAAACCCGATCCCGATCCCGATTGAACGCCGTCAGGCCTTCCCCAGCCAACATGCAGTCAGAGGACGCCCACCGGAAATTGTTTGGCACTGTTACGACATCACCCGTCGCCGTTTTCCTCACCGAAATGATTTGGTGAATTTTCCGACAAAGCGGACCCTGTTTCCCAAGTGTGATAGAGTTGGGTTTTGTAGGGGGCGGCTCTTCATGGCGATTGTACAAAAAGGCGGTTGCCTGTGTGGCGCGTCGCGTTTTGAAATCATCGGCGAAGGTGAATTCACAATCCAGTGCTACTGCAGGGACTGCCAGCACGTCTCAGGCGGCGGAAATTTGCCCCAATATGTGGTCAAGCGAAATGCAGTCAGGATGACGGGACCAATAAAGACCCATTGTAGGACGTCAGAGGCGGGCAATGACCTGATGATTGGTTTCTGTA
>RCNC010000937.1_pt1 | contig 19355 bp, 15 predicted proteins | sample 2041301 | NCBI WGS metagenome assembly RCNC01 (sample SAMN09708231, study PRJNA481090) | Marine sediment metagenome, whole genome shotgun sequencing project. | biome: marine sediment; feature: ocean; material: sediment; isolation source: Sewage treatment plant 13A marine sediment (STP13A) ...
CTCCCTGCAACACATGAATCTCCACGGAAGGCTGGTTATCTGCTGCGGTAGTAAAAGTCTCCGTCTTTTTTGTCGGGATCGTTGTATTGGATTCGATCAGCCTGGTCATTACACTACCCAGCGTTTCAATGCCGAGTGATAGGGGCGTAACATCCAGCAAGAGGACATCTTTTACCTCTCCTGTGAGTACACCACCTTGAATGGCTGCTCCAACTGCCACTACTTCATCAGGGTTTACACCTTTGGAGGGTGACTTTCCAAATATTTTCTCAACCGTAGCCTGGATGGTGGGTATCCTGGTGGAACCTCCTACAAGAATTACTTCGTCAATATCTGAAGGTTTCATTCCAGCATCTTTCAAGGCCTTTTTACAAGGTTCAACCGTTGCCTGTATCAAACTGTCAGCCAGGCTTTCAAATTGAGCACGTGACAGGGTTTTAACCAGGTGCTTGGGAATTCCATCGACCGGCATAATATAGGGAAGGTTGATTTCTGTACTGGATGAACTTGACAGCTCAATCTTGGCTTTTTCTGAAGCTTCTTTCAGTCGCTGGAGAGCCATGGGATCTTTGCGGAGATCAATGTTTTCGTCTTTTTGAAAAGCTTCGGCCAACCAGTTGATGATGACCTCATCAAAATCATCCCCTCCGAGGTGGGTATCACCATTGGTTGATTTCACTTCAAATACGCCGTCCCCCAACTCAAGGATAGAAATATCAAATGTGCCTCCTCCCAGATCGAATACTGCTACTGTAATATCCCTGTCTTTCTTATCTAGTCCGTATGCCAGGGAAGCGGCTGTCGGTTCGTTAATGATCCTCTTTACCTTCAGTCCCGCGATCTCACCGGCTTCCTTCGTGGCCTGCCTCTGTGAATCACTGAAGTAGGCAGGAACGGTAATAACTGCTTCGGAAACTTCGTGACCTAGATAATCTTCCGCTGTCTTTTTCATTTTTTGCAGGATCATGGCAGAAATCTCCTGCGGGGTATATTTACGGTCGTCAATCTGTACGCGGGGGGTATTGTTCTCGCCCTTAACAACCTTATAAGGCACCCTTTTCATCTCTTTTTGGACCTTGTCAAATGTTTCCCCCATGAATCGTTTGATGGAAGAAACGGTTTTGACAGGGTTGGTGATCGCCTGACGCTTGGCAGGATCACCAACTTTCCGCTCTCCGTTTTCAACGAATGCAACCATGGAAGGTGTTGTGCGTTTCCCTTCACTGTTGGGGATTACAACAGGCTCATTCCCCTCCATCACAGCAACGCATGAATTGGTGGTTCCTAAATCTATTCCAATAATTTTACTCATGATAATATGTTTTGTTTATATAATAATCAATGTTGCAATTCTTTTTTCAATCATTGTGCCATTATGTAAATAATGAAATTATGGCATCAGATTGGGATGCCTGTTTCCAGGATTGGGAAAGATGTGACAAAAAGTCAGTTTGGTGGTTCAGAAAAAGAAATAACAGATTTGGCGGTCTTTTCAGTATAAATTATAAACTTTGTAGGCCCCTAAAATATGAAATTATGGCCCTGCATGAAATTGTAAGACGCGTTACTACCCATGTACTTCACGAGATGAAGCTGAAAGGTGAGAAGATTGCTATGCTTACAGCTTATGATTATTCAATGGCAAGAATCCTGGATGAAGCCGGTATAGATATTATCCTGGTGGGAGATTCGGCCTCCAATGTGATGGCAGGCCATGATACCACACTGCCGATCACCCTTGAGCAGATGATCAATCATGCCGGATCTGTGGTAAGGGCGGTAAGCCGCGCCCTTATTGTTGTGGACCTGCCCTTCGGTACTTACCAGGGAAATTCAAAGGAAGCCCTGACCTCCTCCATACGGATCATGAAAGAAACAGGTGCGCATGCTGTCAAGATGGAAGGCGGTCAAGAGATCCAGGAATCAGTGGTGCGTATCCTTTCAGCCGGAATACCTGTCATGGGCCACCTGGGATTAACACCACAATCCATTCACAAGTTCGGAACTTATGTCGTTCGGGCCAGGGAGGAGAAGGAAGCCGAAAAGTTAGTGGAAGATGCTCATATTCTGGAAGAAGCAGGTTGTTTTGGTCTAGTCCTCGAGAAAATCCCAGCCAGCCTGGGGAAAAAAGTAGCAAAGGAATTAAAGATACCTGTCATCGGGATAGGAGCCGGACCGGATGTTGACGGTCAGGTACTTGTATTACATGACATGCTGGGGATCACACAGGAGTTCTCTCCGCGTTTTTTAAGGCGTTATCATAATCTGCATGCCGAGATCAAGGGTGCGGTTCAAAACTACATACAGGATGTGAGGACGCTTCAGTTTCCTGACGACAAAGAACAGTATTAGTCGGAAAGAATTTTAAACCGGCATTGAAAATTCTTCCAAAAAGAATTTATAGATGCCTTGTTTAATATCCTTTCCTCACTTCGGGTAAGAAGAATATATCAAGATAGTTGATTTATGACTATCGGTGAATTATAATATGAAATCCATAGCTGATATTGATTAAATAAGGTGCCTTATTTTGTGGTTACTGCCGCAAAATTCAGCGCCGTTTTAAACAATACCAGCTAATGTTTAATTTTATTAGATTGCTCTGAAATTGGAAAATAAACTTGAGATATTATTTGAGGATAATCACCTGATTGCCATTAATAAAAAAGCCGGACAACTTGCCCAGGGAGACCGGACAGGGGATACTTCACTCGATCAACTGGTAAAACAGTACATTAAGAAAAAGTATGGAAAGCCCGGGGATGTGTTTCTTGGTGTGATCCACAGGATAGACAGACCGGTCAGCGGGGTCATTTTATACGCCCGTACCAGCAAGGCCCTGGCAAGGATGAACCGACTTTTCAAAGAACATAAGATTCAAAAGAACTACTGGTGTATCGTAAAAGAAAGGCCACAACCTGAGGAGGGAACACTGAGTCATTTCCTTGTAAAAAATGAGGATCAGAACAAGTCCTATGCCTACAACAAACCAAAGCCAAACACCAAACCTGCCAGCCTTGATTACAGGTTGATCTCAAGTTCTGACCGGTATCATCTCCTGGAGGTAATCTTGCATACGGGACGGCATCATCAGATCCGTTGCCAGTTTGCCAAGATTGGTTCACCCATCCGCGGTGATTTGAAATACGGTTATGACCGTAGCAATAAGGATGCGAGCATAAATCTGCATGCGCGTTCCCTGGAATTTATCCATCCAGTTAAAAATGATCAGGTCAGGATTTTGGCGCCAGTACCCTCTGACCAGCTATGGAAAGCATTGACAACCCAATTTGATTGAAAAGGCATCTTATTACTTTGATTTCAGGAAGGAACTATCAAAGCTTAAGGGTAGCAAATCCTTGATACTGTTTGCGGCATGGATGCCCGCATTTCCATACATTAGTATCCGAATTGGCTGCATAAACCTGTTTTCACTTTCAAGAAGAGCCTGTCTGCACGATCCGCAGGGATAAACTGGCTGGTCAAGTAATTTATCCTGGTATATGGCTGCTACCGCCATTATTTTCACAGGAGATCCCGGGTGCAAGGCATTGGCAGCAAACATGGCAACACGTTCAGCACATAGTCCGTCCGGGTAAGCTGCATTTTCCTGGTTATTGCCATCTACGAAGGTGCCATCATCAAGTAAAAGGCTGGCACCTACATGAAATTCTGAGTAGGGTGCATAAGCATCCCTGGCAGTTTGGATGGCCCTTTCGATCAATTGCTGTTCTTCATCCGAAAGCCCATCTGGAGATTTGTACTCCTCAATATTAATGCGGATTTCCACGTTTAAAGGATCATACGGAATCAAAAGTACAAATCTTGTTGATAAGTCCAAGTATCCTTATGAACCGGAAAAACTCATTATTGATACATTTAGGCAAATTAATCCAAGATATGAGATCGCAAATCCTGGCTGGTTTACTCATAATATTTTCCTTATTACATCCTGCGCAGGTCAAGTCCCAACAAACTACCCGTCAGGAATATATTGATCAATACAGGACCTGGGCAATCGATGAAATGAAACGTAGCGGCATCCCTGCGAGTATTACCCTGGCCCAGGGTATGCTGGAGTCGGCAAATGGGAACAGCACGCTGGCCACAAAAGGGAATAATCATTTTGGGATTAAATGCCATGATTGGAAAGGGAAAAGCTTACGGCATGATGATGATAAAAGAAATGAGTGTTTCAGAAAATACAAGTCAGCCAAGGATTCATATATAGACCATACCAATTTTCTCATGAATGGCCCAAGGTATTCCTTTCTTTTTGAGCTGGACCAGACAAATTATAAAGCCTGGGCTAGGGGATTAAAAAAAGCTGGCTATGCCACCAGTCCTACCTATGCCAGTGCGCTGATCAAGATCATTGAAGAAAATGAATTGGATCAATTTGATTCTGGCAAGGTTAGGAGAAGGAGGCCAGATGACACGGAAACAATCCCCGAGGTTACCGATATTGACGGGTTTGAAATCGAGATCGATCACAGGAAGATCCTAATGAGAAACCGTATCGACTATATTATTGTAAAAGAGGAAGATACTTATCAGAGCCTGACAAAGGAACTCGAATTGATGCCCTATGAACTGGCCCAGTATAATGAAATTCCGAAGAACTCAAAGCTGGAAAAGGGTAAGGTGTTATATCTGCAGCCAAAACGGGGCAAAGCATCTGTTGAATTTAGCTTCCACACAGTTGAGGCAGGGGAGACCATGTATGATATTTCCCAGATGTATGGCATCAAACTGAAAAAACTTTACCAGCTGAATCTGATGAACGCCGGAGAGGAGGCTCAGGTGGGTAATGAAATTCATTTACGCAAGAAGAAAGATCCCTCAGCCCCTTAGCCTGGGACGGATTCGTCCGGCTACGTTATATTCAGTTCGGAAACATCTTTCAATCCCCTTAAAAACTCAGGAGTATCCATTTTCTTTTTTCCCTCGAGCTGTATCCGGGTAAGCCTGATAATTCCGTTACGGCATGTTATCTCGAGGGCATTTTTATCATCTGTGAGGAGGGTTCCCGGTTTTTCATTAACAGGCAAGATCTCTTTTTCAACCGCAAATATTTTTAGTATTTTTTCTTCCCCGGCCTGGTTTATCAAAATGGTCCATGCCGCCGGATAGGGTGCAAGTCCCCTGATATGATTATAAACCACCTCGGTTTCCTGATCCCAATCTACCCTGCAGTCCTCCTTGAAAATCTTGGGAGCCGTTTTAAGTGGCTCCTGTCTTTTGGTTAGCGCTGTTTGATCGATCAGGGGAGGATTTCCCTGGGCTATGGCCCGGACTGTTCTGACCAGCAATGCTGCCCCGGTATTCATCATTTTATCATGCAGGCTGCCGGCATCTTCATCCGGATCAACAGGTACCTTTTCCTGCTGTATGATTTTCCCGGTATCGATGTCCTTTTCAATGAAAAATGTAGTAAGGCCCGTTTCTTTTTCTCCGTTCATCAGGACCCTGTTAATCGGGGCGGCGCCGCGGTACTGAGGCAGGAGGGAAGCATGCAGGTTGATGGTTCCCATGGGTGGAAGTTTCCAGACTTGCTCTGGTAACATGCGGAAAGCTACCACAACAATAAGATCAGGCTGCAGGTCCTGGAGTTCATCTAAAAATGTGGGGGATTTGAGTTTCTCAGGTTGTAATACAGGGATATTTTGTGAAATGGCATAATCCTTAACCGCCGATGTCATGATTTTTTGTCCCCTCCCGGCAGGCTTATCCATGCTGGTAACGACAGCAATCACATGCTGTTCATCACGGATCAGGGCATCCAGTCCGGCCACTGCAAATTCCGGTGTGCCCATGAAAAGTATCCTTAATTTACGGATCATTCCTCACTATCAAGATTGTATTGAGCGATGTCCAGAAAATGTCCCATTTTATCCTGTTTGGTTTTCAGGTAAAAGGCATTGTGTTCATTGGGTTCAATGACAAGGGGGATATTCTCAACAATTGTCAGTCCATATCCTTCCAATCCGGCACGTTTCACAGGATTATTCGTAATGAGTTTCAGTTGACCGAGTCCCAGTTCATTGAGAATATTGGCACCCACTCCATAGTCCCTTTCATCATCTTTGAATCCCAGGTCAACATTGGCCTCAACAGTATCCCGTCCCTGCTCCTGGAGCTTATAAGCCTTGATCTTATTTGACAATCCTATGCCCCTGCCTTCCTGGTTGAGGTAAATCAATACTCCCTTGCCTTCCTTCTCGATCATTTCCATGGCCTTGTGGAGTTGAACCCCGCAATCACAACGGTAAGACCCAAAGATATCACCTGTCATACATGAGGAATGTACCCTGGTGAGGATGGGCTCATCCCTGTCTAATTCACCTTTAATAAGGGCGATGTGTTCAAGCCCGTTGGATTCCTGTATGAATGGGATAAGTTTGAAACTGCCATAAGTGGTAGGCAGTTTTACTTCACAACCCTTAATGACAATACTATCTGTCTTAAGACGGTATGCAATCAGGTCCTTTATGGTAATCAACTTCAGGTTGAATTTACGGGCTATTTCCATCAGCTGGGGCAATCTTGCCATTGATCCATCCTCATTCATGATCTCTACCAGGGCACCTCCTGGTTTTAAACCTGCCAACTTGGTAAGGTCAACGGTTGCTTCCGTGTGACCGGTCCTTCTTAGAACACCCTTGGATTTTGCTTTCAGGGGAAAAATGTGTCCGGGTCTGCCAAGATCCTCCGGCCTGGTATCCGAGTTAACAAGTGACCGGATAGTTTTTGCCCTGTCACTGGCAGAAACCCCCGTGGTAGTATCATGACCTAACAGGTCAACTGAAACAGTGAAGGCTGTATCGTGAAGGCTTGTATTCTTACCCACCATTAAATCCAGCTCAAGTTCCTGGCATCTCTCCTCAGTAAGTGGTGCGCAGATCAATCCTCTTCCATGTGTTGCCATGAAATTAACTGTCTGGGTAGTGATATTTTCTGCGGCGGTAACAAAATCCCCCTCATTCTCACGGTCATCATCATCTACCACGATGATGATTTTTCCTCTTCTTATTTCATCGATTGCTTCATCAATGGAATTAAAGACTACTTTTTCAGTATTATACTCTTCTTGTGGGCTGCCAGACATTTGTTTCCGTTCCTTTAATAAATTTCAGAAAACCTGCCAATAGGGCAAGGTTCATGCTATAGAAATGAGTAATGAAGCGCAAAATTACAATATGTAATCCTATTTTCCTTAATAAAAAGTCAATAAATGGACTGATGATCAGCACTCCCTGTATGATCAGCAGTATCCTGTATAGAGGGTGGTAGAAAGCAAGGACGCTATTGGAGATGAGCAGAAACAGCAGGAAGAATGGTCCCAGCCATCTCAATACTTTGTGAGAGAAAAAACTGAATGCCAATCCAGTGTAAGGTGGCCATAACAGTTTATAGAAGGTTCTAAGATTCTGATAATTTCCTGCTGCTATCCTGATTTTCCGGCGGAATTCTTCTGACAGGCGATTGGGAACATTTTCGTATCCCAGGGCTTTCAGCTCAAGGATGCACTTCTTTTTTTTCTCCAACACCTTCATAGTAATGTAAAAATCATCTACCGAAAACCCTTCAGGCACCTGGCTGTAGTATTCATTCCTGATTGAATAGCAAGCACCGTATGCACCTATCATGGTTCCCCAGGCTTTTCCCTCGTGGTATTTTAGCCGGATCTCCCTGGACATAAAGGACCACTCCTGGTATGAGATCCCACTTTTGTCAATTCTCGTGTTCAGGATGTTGGCACCAACCAGGCCGATTTTTTCGTTGCGATAATGTTTGACCAGTTCGAAGATGGTATCTTGAGAAAAGAGGACCTGGGCATCTGTCATGATCAGTATCTCGCCCCTGGCCCTATCCCTGAGTTCATTGATCACTGCCGGTTTACCCCTTCTCTTGAGGAAGGCAATTAAATGGAAAGACTTATGATCCTTTGAGAACTCCTCCAGGATGTTATTGGTCCTGTCAGAAGAGCCATCCGAACCTATTAATATTTCAAATTTATCGTTCGGGTATGCGGTATTATACAAACTTTGAATTTTTTCAGAGATGACTTCTTCTTCATTATAGACAGCCATGATAATGGATACGTAAGGAAGATCATCAGTGGCTGTAAAAACCTTATTGTTTTCTTTTCTGAATCTCGATAATAGGCTGACTATCAGGGGATAGGTGACATATGACTGTAAAATGGCAACAACGGAAACCCACAGTATAATTTCCCAGATCATAGGAGTTGCTCTTTATAAAAGGAGATCAGTTTTTCGGAGAGCGCTAATATATCAAAATTTTCCTTAATAAATTGGCGGGATTTCAAGCCTACATTCTGAAGATGATCCTGTTGGGATTGCAAGTTTTCGAGGATACTGACATATTCGGACGGGGTATCAGCCAGGAAAAGGTGTTCACCATCTATGGCCTCCAGTCCACCAGCCCCGATTCTTGTACTGATAACGGTCTTCCCCATAGCCATGGCTTCGAGTATTTTGATCCGGATACCGCTGCCTGTAAGTAATGGTACAATCATCACGGTGTGGTGATGAAAGAATTCAACCGCGTCTTCTACCTCACCTTTCAACCTGACATTGTCAGGCAGGTTTCTGCCATTGAAATAATACGCCGGATTTCTGCCCGCAAGGTCAAGGGTGAGCCCGGGCCATTTGAGCTGGATTTCAGGCCATACCTCCCTGAAGAACCAGTCAAGGCCTTCCTGGTTGGGACCCCAATCCAATGCCCCGATAAAAAAAAGCAGGATCCTGTTTTCATGTTCATTCAGAGGGTACTTGGAAATATCTATACCGGTTGGTATAACCAAAACCGGTAAGGAATGGCCCAGCTGGTCAAATCCCTTCCTGTCCGTCTCTGATATTGGAATGAGTAAGTCAATTTCAGACAGTATCTTTTGCTCCAGTCTGGCTATTCTTATAGCAAGGGAATTCAAGTAGAACTTTTTCAGCGGATTACGCTCCTGCTTTGACATGAGCTTCCAAATCAGGTGTTCCTGGTTATGTGCCCGCAGTACTATCTTGGCCTTCCCCCTGATGCAAGGGATATAAGACGAAAGGTAGGGCCCTTCCAATTGGACAATTTCAAAATCATGTTCTTCCAGGCATTTATCCAACGCTTCTTTAAAAGGTTTTGAAATGAACCTTTGCGCATTGTATGGGTATCTGGAAAAGAGAAAATTGAGCATCAGCCTCAAGGGACGAATTTTTGTATTCACATTTACAGACCGGATAGAGATTTTATCCCTCAGGTCTGCAGGTAGTTGTGATACAGGGAAATAATGCTTCCCTGTATTCATTGTTAGCAATGTGACCTGGCAGTTTTTTTGAGCAAAACCCAGTGCCATGTTTAGGGTGGCTATGGCACCTCCATCCCTTGCTGGCCAGGGCATTTTTGTACTCAGGATCAGGATCTTCATGTTCTGCTGGCAAACTTTATCCGGATATAGCGAATCCTCCTCTTGAGCCTTCTGAAGAAAATATAGTAAGTTTCTATGTCCATTAGGGAGGAGTCAGTCATGGATTTATAGGTGAGCCAGATCCCAATTGGCAGGAGAATGGCTGAGGAGAACCACATTCCTAATACTGGACTAAGGCCGCTGTCCCGGGCTAATTGTTCTCCGGACATGGACAAAACATACCATACCAGGAAGAACAGAACAGATATCACCGTAGGCATACCGAGCCCTCCTTTTCTGATGATGGCTCCCAAAGGGGCACCAATAAAGAAAAATATCAGGCAGGCAAAAGAAAGGGTGAATTTTCGTTGGGTCTCGATCTGGTATCTCCTCAGGCGGGTGACTTTTGCCTCCGAATTCGAACTGGATGTGGATATATGGTTCATGGAAGCCCGTGCCTGTACCAGGGCCTGGTCAATGGTCTGGATTTTGTATCTGTCCTCAAGTTCATTATAGAGGCTATCCAGGTTCAGCCTGTAGATCACACTGTCATGTTCATTGAGTTCGTTCTTGATTGTCTTGGGACTTGCCCTCCTGTAGTTGTAATAGGTGCGTTCGCTGAGTGCTTGGTTAACGTTCCTGTAGATTTTATTGATCTCTATCCGGAATGAATCCTCAAAATGCGCCAGTGAGTTGAGGGACATCATGGAATAATTATTCTTGAACAGGGATTCATCAGTACGATCCATTCCAAATCCTGTTAGTTCGATCAGGATTGTCTGTTCCTGGAAGAGATCCCTTCTATGTGGGTAGGTAAAGTCTTTCTTGTTTTTCCTGTCGGATTCTATTTCATTATAGGATCGGCCACTATAGAGCGTAAAGATCAGGTACTGGTCATCTGCAGAGACCTGCATGTAACCGGAATCTGCCACAGTAACCTTGATATTACCCTTACGTTCCGTGTGATCGTAAATCCTTATTCCATATAAAATATTGGTATTGGGATCCCTTGTGTCGATTCTCATGCTGTATCCATCGATACCATTGTAGAATATTCCTTCCACGATCTGGAAGGATGGTCGTTTTCGCTGTATGTCATACAACAAAGACCTCATTTTTAGATTGGTAACCGGTAGCATGTAGTTGGAAAAAAGGAATGCCCCGATACTCAGGAATACTGCTACAATAATGAGGGGAAGCATGATCCTGACAAGCGAGACCCCTGAGGATTTCATGGCCGTCAGTTCATAGAATTCACCAAGGTTGCCAAAGGTCATCAGGGCTGCCATTAGTATGGCCAGTGGTAAAGCCATGGGGACCATGGTAGCTGTCAGGTAGAGTACAAATTCTGATACGACTGGAAATTCCAGCCCTTTGCCTATTAGGTCATTGATATATTTGAAAAGGAATTGCATGACCATGATAAAAATCACGATGAAAAATGTCATTGCAAAAGGCCCTGCAAATGATCTCAACAGGAGAATATGTAAGCGCTTGGCTCTGAAATGCATTTGCTTCGAGTTATACCAGTAGAACGGGTATAAAGGTAAGATATTTTAGAGGATTGCGCAGGAAGACTAGAGACCGATCACATGTTTTAACTCTGCTATCTGAGAGTCCCAGAGGTCTACTGCATCCGTCGTTTCATCATCTTCGGCAAAATCTGTGATCATCAATGAAACATCTCCGGTCAGTTCATCCTGGTTCAGGCGGAATTCAAAGTAAGATTCCTGGTCTTCTTCCAGCCACCGGAACCTGATATACTTATTATCCTTTCGCTGAAGGACCTCAGCCTGCTGTTCCGATGACTCCCATATGAAGGTGTATATGACCCCCTGTAAATTCACATCATCGGCAAACCATTCAGCCAGGCCTCCAGGCGTACTCAGCCTGTTAAACAATACCCTAGGTGAAGAATTGATGGCGTACTCAAGCTCAAATTTCTTTTTCATCCAGATCAGCAATATTTGGTTTGTTCATCACTCTGTAACTGCAATATAGTAAATTATTTAGACAATGTGTATGAATATAAATAATCATGCTGAACATAAGTCAGGAGAGACAGATAGCCATCGTGGAAAACTTTCAAATTGGGTACCTCCCTTTTTACCTATATTTGAGATTGTCAACCACTATTTCGCTATGCATCAGCTAGCTTTAATATTATTATGTCTGTTTCTGATTCCTTTCAGGGCTACGCCTCAGGATACAAAACTATTCAAGCAAACTTTCATTGATGCTGAATATGCCTTCATTACGGAGGAATATGAAGAGGCTCTTAATCATTACAGCGAATTGCTAAAAATGGACCCTGAGAATGCCAATCTGCATTTTCTGACAGGTGCTTGCTACCTAAGTATATACGGGGAGAAGGGAAAGGCTATTCCACACCTAGAAAAAGCCGTACAGAGCATGACCACCGGTTACCGTGAAGGATCCTATAAAGAAAGAAATGCACCGAGAGAATCTTTTTTCGCACTGGCAAGGGCATATCATATACAGCATGATTTTGATAAGGCCATCGAGCATTATCAGAAATACCGTAACATAATGTTTAAAAAGCATTTTGCTGAGGTTGAATATGTCAATAAGCAGATCAAATCATGTGAACTTGCCATGAGCATGATACAGCAGCCCTTGAATATTCAGTTTCTTGGACTGGGTGACCAGGTTAACCAGTTTACTAGTAATTATTATCCGGTTGTATCTATGGATGATTCAACCCTTATTTATATGGCTGATCAGCCTGTCAAACAGACCATCCTGATCATCCATCGTACGAAGGATGGCTGGACAGATCCACGGCCCATCAATGAGGAGCTTGGATCAGGGGGAGATTGTTATCCCACTTGCCTATCATTTGACGGAAAGGAGTTGTTCCTTGTCAAAAGGAATTATGACGAATCGGATATATATGTAAGTTACCGGAAAGGGGACAGGTGGACCCGTATGGTGAGGTTAAATGATCACATTAATACAGATTATTACGAAACCCATGCCTTTATCACGAACAACGGCAAGGCCCTGTATTTTACCAGTGACAGGCCTGGCGGACAGGGAGCCATGGATATTTGGGTATCAGAGACAACAACCCAGGGTGATTGGGGCCCACCCCGGAATCTCGGTCCCAAAATAAATTCCCATTATAACGAAGAAACACCATTCCTTACAGAGAACAGCAAGAAATTATATTTCAGCTCACAGGGACATGCCACCATGGGCGGTTTTGATATTTTTATTGCTGAAAAAGTACCCTCCCTGCAACTGGGACAAGGAGGTGTTTTAGCCGAGAGGGCTTCAAGTGAACAACCTTCGGACAGGTGGTCATTTCCCCAGAATGCTGGTTATCCAATCAGTACTGCGGACGATGACCTGTTTTATGTCCCCCGTAGAAATGGACAGCGGGGATATTATGCCATCATTATTGATTCCATCAGCAGTGTCAGGAGTATATATACCATGATACCAAAAGTGGTAGAGGAAGTTCAGATCGCTGCCATACAACAAGGTACGGAGATACAGACAGAACCCATAGAACTTAGCACATCGGTCAAGAAAACTGTGACGGATACAAGTTCAGTGCAGGAAACTGTGACGGATACAACGAGTACGGTGGAGGAGGCCGTGGCCGAAACAACAAGTACGATGATAGATACTGTATCAATGACAACAGATCCGGATATTTATTTTGTACTGAACAGTATCCTGTTCGATTTCGAAAGTAATACCCTGAATGAAGCTGCCGCGGAGGAAGCGGACCGGATACTGGAGGTCATGCATAGCAATCAGCAAATAAAACTGGAACTAACAGGCCATACTGATGAAGTCGGTGCGGCTGAATACAATCTCCGCCTGTCTGAACGCCGTGCACAATCCGTCGCCAATTATCTGATAAGCCATGGGATCAGTGAGGAAAGGATCCGTGTCAGGGCTTCCGGAGAAACCGAACCTATTGCTATCAATAAGTATGAAGATGGGAGTGATAGTCCGGATGGCCGCCGTCTGAACAGGCACGTTTCATTGAAGTTTGAAAATCTGCAGGATGAGAAGATTAAAGTAGCTGAATTATTTGTACCCGATCATCTTCGATCAAAGAAAGACCAGTCATTCAGCGTACTGCTTATCAACAGTGATCAGATGATTGATACCATACCTGATGAAGTAGCCGGGGAGCGAACTGCCCTGATCATAACGGATTCAGCATTCCTGTATACGGCAGGTAATTTTCAGAAAAAGACCGATGCCCTGATATATCTCAATGAGGTTGTTGACCTGGGCTACCCGGATGCAGGCATGATGGAAAAAAGAGACCTGGAACAGCTGATTGCACAGCTTTCGGAAGAAGGCATCATAGCGGAAGCCAGTTTCACGATTCAGATCATGGCCCTTAAAAAACCCGTTAAGGTTAATTTTTTCCGACCCCTGGAGGGCGTCCTGATGTATGCGGGGCGTGACGGACTCCACCGTTATGTTTACGGAGAGTATGATGGGATTGACCTGGCACTGGATATGCTTCCGACCCTGAAGGATATGGGTTACCATGATGCCTTTATCATGAGTATACTGAGGTATCGGAGACTACAGGAATAATATACCTGTCCAGCAGTTAGGGGATTATTTACCCAGGATATAAGGTAGTGTATCTGCGAGGGAATCAAAATATCCTGACAAAAGAGGTTTGATCCCGCTTCTCTCAATATTGCCTCCTGAAATTCCCAGGGCTGTGAATCCTGCCAGCCTGATGGATAAAACCCCTGCCGACGAGTCTTCAATTCCCACGATACGATCACTTTGCTCTACAGGTATTTCAAGCCCTATCCTGGCGGTTTCCGCATATAACCATGGATGAGGTTTGGGAGCCAATTCACCCATTGTACCAGCCTGTCCTTTCCGCAGTGTTTGTCCCGCGGTAATGATAGCATCATAAAAATCCAGTGGATCACCCAGGTTCATTGTCCGGAAGGCCGAAACAATTTCAGGCCAGGCCTTTTCATAAAGTCCGGAAGTTACCAGGCCTATCTTAATCTTGTGTGATTTCAGGGTGAGTAAAAAATCTTTCAATCCGGGATTCGGAACAAAGGCATCCCGCCGGCCACGTCCCTCAGTGATCTCCTTCATTTCATAATGGGCAATCTCGAAATATTTCCGGCGGGCTTCTGCAAGGGTTTTATCCGGACAATACTTCCGGATGCAGTGCTCAAGGTGTTCTGATACGGAATGTCCTGACACATGAGGTTCATCATCATCTTCCAGTTCAAAGCGGGGTTTATCAAGCAGCCTGGATGTAGTTTCCTGTATGATCCAGATCCAGAATTTTTCACTGTGAACACTGGTACCGTCAAGATCTGTCAGAACCGCTGAAGCAGGAGATTTGAAAACAGGCTCCCTGAGCGGGTATATTGCAGGATAACCAAGCTGGGATTTTACAAAAACAAGTGTTTTATCTTCAAAGACAATGAATTCAGCCTTATTATCTGTAGGGGTAAGGATGATCTTTACACCCTCTTTCCCGGTTCTGAAAAGTCCGTTGCCTCCACTGGAGATTTCAGTGAATGTATTCAGCATGTTGGAAGTACCAGGGCCAAAACCGGGCAGATGGTCCATGAATGTTTCAGTTCTTAGTTCAGGCAAAAGTAATAAGTTCTGACAAACAGACAGCAAGTGCTGCCGTACAATTAGGTCAGATCTCCTTTAATCACAATCCGTGAGATTCTTTGCCCATTCAGGTTTGCTTGATCTTTTTGGTGGTTTTGGAACAGCGTTGGCCCCTACTGCCCAGGCCTGCCATTCTGTAGCAAGTTCCTTTACCATGTCCGGGTATTGGGAAGCCAGGTTATGATTTTCTGTACGGTCAGCTTCCAGGTCATAAAGTTCCCAGAACCTGATCGGGAGATTATCATGTTCATCATGGTCATGCGGCCATCGGCAGGCCCTGGAAACCAGTTTCCATTTACCTCTCCGGATGGCCCGGTTACCCTCGTGTTCCCAATATAGGAACTCTTTGTCCAACGGGCGACTTTCAAAGCTTGGTGCCAGGCTGGCCCCTGCCATGGGATGAATTTTATTACCCTTGAGTTCTGAGGGGTAGCTTGCTTCACCCAGATCGGCACAGGTGGCCATGATATCGACTAACTGGGAGGGTTGGTCCCTGAATTCCCCCCTGGCTTTTATTCCGGCAGGCCAGTGAACAATAAGGGGTGTGGCTATCCCGCCTTCGTGGGACCAGTGTTTGAACATACGGAATGGGGTATTGCTGGTGTTTGCCCATTCCTCGGCATAGCCGATAAAAGTATCTGCTGGTCCGGGCATGACCCCGTGACCGACCTTTACAGGCTTTCCCTCACGGGTGTATTTTGGGACCATATCAGTCTGTAGTTCTCCAGGAGCCATGGGATGCATTTCTACTTCTCCTTCAGGTGGGGTATAAGTTTTTCCGAACCCGTAAGTCTCTGCACAGGCTCCATTGTCCTGGAGGTAGAAAATGATCGTGTTCTCGAGTTTTCCGCGTGATTCCAGCTCTTTGACGATCCTGCCGATGCCCTGGTCCATATTGTCGAGCATGGCGGCATAAACCTCCATGCACCGGGCATGCCATTCTTTATTGTCCGCCTTTTCCCATTCGCTGCCAGCAGGATATGCAGGAGACATTTCCCACTCGGGCTTTATCAGTCCCATTTCAATCATCCTGGTATACCTGGCTGACCTAATCGAATCCCACCCGATATCATACATCCCATTATACCTGGCGATATCTTCAGGCAGGGCGTGCATAGGCCAGTGAGCAGCAGTATATGCAACATACATGAAAAAAGGATCATCTGAATCATGTTCCCTGATGAACTTAACAGCCGTATCACTGATGGCATCGGTATAATAGAAATCATCCCCAGGTGGAATGAATGCATTGCCACTGGTCAATGAATTTGGATCATAAAAACTGCCTGCACCATGGATGGTGCCGAAAAACCTGTCAAATCCTCTCTGGAGTGGCCAGTTATGCCGGTTTGGATTTATCTTGTCTGGTTTCAAGGGGGTTACATGCCATTTCCCTGACATGTAGTTTTTATATCCTGCAGTTTTCATCACCTGTGCAATGGTCAGGCAATGCTCATTCAGGTCACCCCGGTAGCCATCATTGCCCCTGTCATTCACCATATGTCCTATCCCGGCCTGGTGCTGGTGCAGTCCCGTTAGCAGGGCAGCCCTTGTCGGACAACACCTTGAGGTATTATAGAACTGGGTATATCGGAGTCCACCGGCCGCCAGTGCATCCAGGTTGGGCGTCCTGATCTCTCCCCCGTAACAACCTATATCGGAATACCCGACGTCATCGGACATGATCAGGATAATATTGGGTTGATCCTGTTTCTCGGGGGATGAGCATCCGACCATAAGAAAACAGGATAAAATAATCGATAAACTAAATTGTATCGATTTGGAAATAACTGAGCTGATGACTTTCATCATGATATTTGAGGAGTTTAAATCCCTTTTGCTATATGGTAATATACCTCGTTCCAGCGGATCTCATTTTTGAAATCCCGAAGGTTGGTGTCCGAATCGATCAACAAGAACTCAACTCCTGCCATATCGGCAAAATCCAAAATATGTTCTGAAGTGAGGTTCTGGCTGTAACAGGTGTGGTGCGCTCCACCGGCGAGTATCCAGGCAGCGGCTGCTGTTTTCAGGTCTGGTTTGGGATCCCATAATACGCGTGCCGTAGGCAGTTTGGGCAGATCCTGTGGGGGCAGTACAGCCTCCACTTCGTTGACCAGTATCCTGAAACGGTTGCCCATATCGAGTACGCTGACATTGACGGCTGGTCCTTCCGAAACATTGAAGCACAGTCTTACGGGGTCCGCCTTGCCGCCAATCCCAAGTTCATGGATCTCACAGGCTGGTTTCCCGTCAGCAATGGAAGAGCAGATCTCCAGCATATGTGCCCCGAGTACCCTCATTCCTGCAGGATCAAAATGGTAGGTATAATCTTCCATGAAGGAATTCCCTCCCTTGAGCCCTGTAGCCATGATCTTCATGGTCCTGAGCATGGCCGCCATTTTCCAGTCCCCTTCGGCCCCAAACCCATAGCCATCATGCATCAGACGCTGCACCGGTAGTCCGGGTAGCTGTATCATGCCATGCAGGTCCTCGAAGGTATCCGTGAAACCGCCAAAACCACCCTCTTCAAGGAAGGTACGGAGCCCAATTTCAATCCTGGCAGATTCCCTCAGGGAAGAATGTATGTCACCTCCTTTGCGGAGGCCATTTTGCATATTATATTCAGATTCAAGCTGTTCACAGAGAAGGTCAATCTGACTGTCGGTAACCTGTTCAATCACAGCCACAAGTTCTCCTATACCGTATCCGTTTACCGACCATCCGAATTTTATCTGGGCTTCGACTTTATCTCCTTCTGTTACAGCTACTTCTCGCATATTATCACCAAACCTGGCAATCTTAACCTGTTTTGACTTATGCCAGGCTGCAGCAACACGTAACCAGAGCTCAATGCTTGATGCCACTTCAGGATCCCGCCAGTGTCCCACAACTACTTTTCTTTCCTTTCGCATCCTGCTTCCTAAAAATCCGAATTCACGGTCACCATGAGCTGACTGGTTCAGGTTCATAAAATCCATATCGATATCTGCCCAGGGAATATCCCGGTTGAACTGTGTATGCAAATGCAGGAATGGTTTTTTCAATCCTCCAAGTCCGGCAATCCACATTTTCGCCGGTGAAAAGGTATGCATCCATGTGATAAGCCCAATACACTCAGGTGAGCTGTCTGCCTCCATACAGATCCTGCTAATTTCATCAGGGATGGTAACGACTGGTTTGTAGACTATTTTTACAGGAATGGTACCGGATCCGTTGAGTCCCTTCACTATCTCCTGTGAGTTCAGTGCTACCTGTTTGAGTGTTTCAGGGCCATATAGATCCTGACTGCCTGTAATAAACCATGCCTCCAGGGCATCTAAGCTTTTCATTTATATTAGATTAGTGTAATTAGTACGTTTAATAAATAAATATATGATTTCTACAATTCATCGACAAATTTATACCGGAGAATCTGACTCATTTTTATTATTTTGAATACTTTTAAGGAGTGCCTTGTGATAAACAACCACCATGTAACATTAACAAATCCATGAAAACATTAGCAAACTTGTTCCTTATTCTATTGATCTCTCTCTATTCATGTAATTCCAAACAGCCTGAAGGGAAAGGATGGATAAACCTGTTCAATGGTGAAAACCTGGATGGCTGGACTGTTGAATGCAAGCCGGAAGACAAGGTGAAAGGATTCTGGATCGTGCAGGATGGGATGATCAAGGTAAATTCCCTGGGAAAGAAGGAACATGATTATGTATGGTTGACCACAAATAAGGAGTATACTGACTTTATCCTGAAACTGAAATTTGCAGCCTTTAAAGATAGTCCCGGGAACAGTGGTGTACAGGTACGCAGCCGTTACGACTATGACTCACTCTGGCTGGATGGACCACAGGTAGACATCAATCCTCCCGGTCCGTGGCGGACTGGCATGGTTTGGGATGAAACCCGGGGCAATGCACGTTGGCTCTATCCTGATATCCCTAAAGGAGATTGGGTAAATGAAGAGATGAGAACGGTAGATTTTGAATTCTTCTACAGCACTGAGGATGAACTGGTTTGGAATGAACTGGAAATAAAGGTCGAAGGACTAAACATACAATCCTGGCTGAACGGTGTACAGATGACAGATTTAAGAGGAGAGGGTGTCCTCAATGATCCCCTTCACAAGAAATATAATGTTGGGGAGAAAGGAGATATTGCTCTTCAATTACATATACGGGATGAGTTGAAAATGTACTATAAGGATATTTTTGTTAAGGAGCCATAGAAAACCAGGCCCTATATTCTCATTCACCCATTAATTCCGATGCTTTACCGGTAA
>RCNC010000940.1_pt1 | contig 19304 bp, 13 predicted proteins | sample 2041301 | NCBI WGS metagenome assembly RCNC01 (sample SAMN09708231, study PRJNA481090) | Marine sediment metagenome, whole genome shotgun sequencing project. | biome: marine sediment; feature: ocean; material: sediment; isolation source: Sewage treatment plant 13A marine sediment (STP13A) ...
GCCAGTACGAAACGGGCCGCGGTGCCCGCAAAACAGCGCTGTATGAACGCCTGGCCGCCAAAGGAGCCTGCCACGGTGAAGCCTTTGGCTGGGAGCGCCCCAACTGGTACGCCCCGGAAGGAGTGAAACCCGAGTATGAGTACAGTTACGGGCGGCAGAACTGGTTCGAACACTCAGCGGCCGAACACCGGGCCGTGCGGGAAACGGTCGGCCTGTTCGATCAATCGTCTTTTGCCAAATTCCGGCTAGAAGGCATGGACGCATGCCGAATACTGAACCGTGTTTGTGCAAACAATATCGATGTCGCCGATGGCCGAATCGTTTACACGCAGTGGCTGAATGATCGGGGTGGGATAGAAGCAGACCTGACCGTGACCCGGCTGGACCGCACCTGCTTTATGATCGTTGGTGGCGCAGAAACAGAGGTTCGTGATTTCAACTGGCTGAAGCGCCACATTCCATCCGATGCACATTGTGTTCTTACCAATGTGAGTTCGGGCATGGGTGTGATTTCCCTGATGGGTCCAAACTCAAGGAAGCTGCTGCAGTCACTGACGCCTGACGATATGTCCCACGAAGCTTTCCGATTTGGCAGCAGCCGTGAAATCGAACTGGGCTATGCAATCGTTCGCGCGTCCAGGCTCACCTATGTTGGCGAGCTGGGCTGGGAGCTTTATGTGCCTACAGAATTCATGCTGGGCGTTTACGATGAAATCGTTGCCGCCGGTGAGGCCCACGGCCTTGTGCACGCCGGTTATCATGCCCTCAACACCTTGCGCATGGAGAAAGGCTACCGTCACTGGGGCCATGATATTACCGACGAAGATACGCCGCTGGAAGCTGGGCTGGGATTTGCAGTCAAATTAGAAAAAGACGGTGGCTTCATCGGCCGCGAGGCGCTACAGAAACAAAAGGAAATTGGACTTGACCGTCGCCTGCTGCAGTTTCAGCTGGATGATCCGGAACCGCTTTTGTATCACAACGAACCCATCTGGCGTAACGATCAAATTGCAGGTTATATCAGCTCAGGCGCTTACGGCCATACGCTTGGGAGCTGTATCGGGCTGGGTTATATAAATCGTTCTGATACGAATGATCCGGAAGATTGGCTGAGCGGGAATTATGAAATTGAAGTGGCCGGTAAACGCTTTCCAGCCAGGGCGTCCCTGGCGCCGCTGTTCGATCCTGAAAACGGACGAATTCGCAGATAATTAACGGAGTTCAAGGTCGCTCATGCCCGGCCAGCTTCCCGGTTACGGCGTTTCCGACGAAGTAAATCAGGGTGCCAGCGAGCATGCCGGGAAGGGCATGGTAGAGCCCCGAGTCGAAGCCCAATCCGTACTTCCATATCAAGACGGTGGCTAAGCTACCGAGCATCATCGCCACCGCGGTGCTCGCGCGGGGCGGGTGCCCGAGGGATTGGGCGACTAGAAGAGGCCCGAGAGTGGAGGCCAAAACCGACCAAGCCAGGGTGACGAGACCAAAAACACTACCGCCACTGAGGGCGACAGCCAACATGATTGCGGTCACCACGACCGTCCCAAATCGAGTGTAGTTGTGGCTGCTATTGGGACGTGGCGCAATGTCCTGGGTGATCGCCGCCGAGCAAGACAGTACCTGGGAATCTGCGGTGGACATGGTCGCGGCGAACAAACCTGCGAGTACAAGCCCAACCAGAACCTCCGGCAGCAATTGGATCGAAAGAGTAGGCATGGCGAGTTCGGGGTCAAAGCCAGCGGTCTCCGTCAACAACACTCGGGCCACGAGACCCACGCCAATGGCTCCGATTGCGAAGACGATGTTCCAGGTGAAGTAGACCCTGCGCGCTACAGGCATATTCTGCGGGGAGTCCAGGGTCATGGCGCGGACCATGATGTGGGGTTGGCCGACAACGCCAAACCCGGCCACGAGCCAGCCGACGGCAAACATCACCACGCCGAAAGGAGCGGAGGCCGGCGTGAAGCTGATCAGCCTGGGGTCGATAGCCTCCAGTTGGGCCCAGAGAGCGGATGGCCCGCCCACCTCGTTCAAGCCTACGAAGAAGAGCATGATCATGGCGAAGAACATCACAATCGATTGAGCGACGTCCGTCCAAATGGACGCGCGGATTCCGCCGGAAAAGCAGTAGATCACAACAATCACGGCGCCGACGACCGAGCCGATGGCGGTATCCCAGCCAAACAAAGCATGCAGAGCCTTGCTCCCGGCCGTGAGTTGCGCGGCCGCGTAGGTGCCCAGGAAAGCGAGGACGATGAAGCCAGCAATGATCACTACGATGCGCCCGCCCGGAATCCCCCAGCCCAGGAAGGAAGGGATTGTGGCAACGCCCATCTCTTCTGATCGAACGCGTAGCGCCTTAGGGATTCCTACCAACCACGCGACATAATCTCCCAGTACCCAGCCGCCGATCAGTATGATTCCCGAAACACCCTCGATGTAGGTTGAACCGATCAGGCCTACGAACATGAAACCGCTGTTGTTGGTTGCAACCGCGGACAAGGCCATCATCCACGGCCCAATACTGCGACTCGCAATCAGAAAATCTTCGTCGGTGTCTTGTTTTCGGGTTGCGGAATAGACCCCAATGCCGAGAAAAACCAGGATGAAGACGCTGAAACTAATCGCAACAACGGACATTAAGAACCTCCCATTGGCTCCTGGCAGTGAAATTCGGATCGCCAGTATAAGACACAGGAAGCCTACGCACCGAAAGCGGCTGCTTTCCTGAGTAGTCTGGTGTTACTCCATTAACCCCTGGTTTCTGGGAAAATAGCGTTTATTCGCCCTATACTCTGGTTCGAACATTTTTAATTGGAACAGATTTATGATGGAGATTTGGCATCGTCAAGGACTCGCGTTCTGGCTCGCCATGGTGCTCAGCATGCTGCCAGGTGCAGGCAGCGCGAATGACAACTCCACGGATCATGATGTACTCATCATCGGCGCTGGGGCCGCGGGCCTGTATGCCGCCTATACGTTGGACAAGCTGGGTTACCGCGTCCTCATTCTGGAAGCCACCGATCGTCATGGCGGCCGTGTCTACTCGGATCGGCTGGGCGATATAGGCATCGAACACGGCGCGGAGGAGCTTTATGGCACGACGAATAACTTCGTGTACAACGACATCAAAGCGAATTATGGCGTAAGCGCACAAGTCAGGATATTCCGGGAAACAGCCATCCAGGATGAACTCTACGTCATGGACGCAGAGGGTCTTGGCGAAGGCAATACCTGTTGGTCGGAAAGCGGTAACTGCGATGCCGATCCTGATATTGTCGATTACTGGCGCTTTAATCAGAGGATGGAAGATTTCGACGATCATCCAACCGATGAATTGGTATCCGACTTCCTGGAGCACACCTGGGGTGTGGCACGGGATCATCGTGCCTACCACCTGTATGACGGCGGTTCCCCCGGCGGCGAATATGGCACCAGAGTGGACCGACTGGGCCTGCGCTCGCTCTCACGCGAGTCCAACAGCTGGTCGTTGTCCGCGAACCTGTATGGCCTGGCGCCAACCGGCTATCTCGACGCGCTGAATACCCTGTATTTCGACCGGGTAATCCCCTACATCCGTTACAACAGCCCGGTCACCCGCGTAGACACCAACGGCGCCAGACCCTTCGCCGTTGATGCCAACGGCGTGCAACACTTCGCCGGCGCCGTCATCGTGACCGTGTCCGTGGGCGTGCTCAAGGCTGGAATCATCGACTTTGTTCCCGACCTTCCACCCGCCAAGCAGGAAGCCATCAAAACCATCGGCATGGGCAAAGGCATGAAAATCTCGCTGCGATTCAGCAGTCGGATCTGGGAATCCAAGATGATGTACGTGCTGCTGGACGGCCCTACCGCCAGCTGTTGGCCACCCGGCATCTACCAACCTGATGCCTCGGATCATGTGCTTACCTGCTTCATCATGGGCAAAAATGCTGAAACCCTGGCCGACCTGCCCGATGACACAGCTCGATTCAACCAGGCCCTCATTGACCTGGACGCTGCTCTGGATGGCGCAGCCAGCAACGCTTTTGTCGAAGGTGTGGTGCAGAATTGGAGTGCGGAACCGTATGTTCTGGGCAGTTACTCCTACCCTGCTCCCGGCACAAGGCCCGATGTCGGACCAACCATGCGCGAAGTGCTCGCGCAGCCCGTCGGTACGACACTGTACTTCGCCGGCGAGGCCACGCACAACACTGCAGCTGCGACTGTGCCTGGAGCGTTGCAGTCCGGTGAACGGGCGGCATTGGAGGCCCATGCCCAGTTAGGCGGGCCGGGTTTCTTTGTCAACGCGGGCCTCAATGATGCCTGGTACGACCCAGTCACTGCGGGCCAGGGGTTCATAATCGTGGTATTTCCGGATTCCGGCCAGGTGTTCCTGTCATGGTTCACCTACGATACCGAGCGGCCACCTGAAGATGTGCCTGCCTTTTTGGGCGAGCCTGGCCACCGCTGGCTCACTGCCCAGGGACCTTATTTGGGCGACACTGCCAAGCTGGATGTATACCTCACCCAGGGCGGCGTCTTCGACAGTGCCGAACCCGTGGCACAGACCAGTCTTCAGCCGGTCGGCGAAATCACCATCAGCTGGCACGATTGCGAAAATGCGACCCTGAATTACCAGGTAGACCCTCCGGGAAGATCAGGCCAGATCGAACTGAGACGCGTAGTGTCGGATAACGTGGCTCTGTGTCTCACACTCATTGGCTCTGAAGATTAGCGCTGAAATTCCGCCACGTAGACATCCTTCAGCAGAAATTTTCCCTATAATGCGCGAATGGATGGGTTCTTCAAAGAACTTCGAAAACGCCACGTGGTCAAGGTCGGTATCGCCTACCTTGTGGTGGCCTGGTTGGTATTACAGCTGGCTGACGTGATTTTCCCGGCCCTTGGGCTACCCGACTGGTCCATTACCCTGGCGCTGGGCTTGCTCGGCGTGGGTTTTCCTGTGGCGCTGGTACTTGCCTGGGTGTTTGATATCACGTCCAGCGGAATTCAGCGTGCCGACGTGTCAGACCAGGAACGGGACAATGTCCCTGAGGAAAAGACTGTTGACCCGGTGACGATTCCAGACACCAACCCTAAACAGTCGATTGCCGTATTGCCTTTTCCAGACTTCAGTGCCGAACGTGACCAGGAACATTTCTGTGATGGTCTCACCGAAGAATTACTGAATGTACTCACCAGCATCCCCGATTTGCGTGTCGCTTCGCGCACTTCCTGCTTTGCATTCAAAGGCAAAGACCCGGAACTCAGTGCAGTTGCAGAAAAACTTCAGGTGGCGCATGTACTGGAAGGCAGCGTACGAAAGTCCGGCAACAGGGTACGCATCACAGCCCAGTTGATCGAGGTGGCCACGGACTCACACCTGTGGTCTGACACATATGACCGGGAACTCGATGACATTTTCGCCATACAGGACGACATCGCGGCCCGGATTCTTGACGTACTCAAGCTGAAACTAAGCGCCGGTGGCAAGCTCAATCCGACAACGAGCAATGCAAAGGCCTACGAATATTTTCTTCGTGGCCGGGGCTACGCTATCACTCGGATTAGCCAGGATCATGATCGTGCTATCACCCTTTTCAAAAAGGCAGTTGAGATAGATCCCGGATTTGTCCGGGCCTGGATCGAACTCGCAGATGTCAGCGCGTCTCAGGCATTGTTCCACGGTGGAGGAGACGAGGCTCGCAGGATCTCAGAAGAGGCTGCCGGCCAGGCGATGTTGCTTGCGCCGGACCGGGCCAGAAGTTTCGTCGCCCGTGGTCTTAGCCACCTTGCAAAACTCGAATATGCAGAGGCTGAAAGAGACTTTCTTAAGGCTACTGAAATTAACCCCAGCCAAGCCCTGGCCTATCACAATGCTGGAAGAACCGCTCTCTTACAGGGACAGCTCGAAAAAGCCTATCTTAATTTCGAAAAGGCAACGCTTCTCGATCCAGATGACTGGGAAAGCCCTTTGCTGGCGTTGCAGTTTTACCAGAAAGTAGGTGATTCCGAAGGTGCACAGCGTGTTTCACGACTGGGTATTGAGCGTGCAGAGAAGTACATCGAAAATCACCCCGACAATCCGCGCGCTTACTACCTGGGCACCACTGCCCTGATGGAACTCGGTCATCCGACCCGGGCCAGAAACTGGGCGAAAAATGCACTCGCCCTTTCACCGGAAGATACCTCGACCCGATATAACGTCGCCTGCTTCTACGCGACTATTGGTGAAACTGAAAAGTCACTGGATTTGCTGGAGAACTCCATCACTTCACGAAACTGGATTGAAAACGACTCCGAACTTGACTCGATTCGTGATCATCCCCGTTACAAGGCGATTATCGAATCGATGCCGGATTAAGGCATAACGAAATTAAACGACTTATTATTCTATTATGATTAAAGTGTCTGACCTCATCGTCTGAATTGCTTTCCCGTTTCTATTAGATACAAGGCCTTCATGTTCAAAGAATTTCTTACTGAATTACGTCAAAGACGTGTGTTACGAACCGCGGTGGGCTACGCCATAGCGGCTGCTGCATTGGTTGAGTTCACCGATATTGTGACACCGGCTCTCAATCTGCCAGCGGGGCTTATCCGTGCGGTGATCATCGTTGCCCTGGTGGGTTTTCCCATCGTCATATTACTTTCCTGGTTTTTCGACTTCACCTCAGATGGAGTGGTTCGTGGCAACGTTTCAACCGAACCTTCAACTGGGGGTAAAAGCCAGGTGATCAGTATTATGCTTATCGCTGTGCTGGTTATCGCTGTGAGCTACCTCAGCTACCGCCTGTATTGGGAATCTCCTAACCGGCCCAATTTTGAACGTGGAAAATCCATAGCTGTGTTGCCATTCACTAATATTTCACAACAAGCGGAGGCTGACACTGCCTATTTCAGCGAGGGAATGGCAGAGGAGATATTGAATGGATTGTCGAAGGTAGAAGGTCTCAGGGTTGCCAGCCGAACGTCTTCATTTGCATTCCACCAGTACAAAACCGTTCAGGAAGTGGGAGAAGCTCTCAATGTTTCCGTTGTCCTGGAAGGCAGCGTGCAACGCCGTGGCGATCAACTTCGGATTTCCGTTCAGATGGTGGATACCAGCAGTGGATTTCAATTCTGGTCCCGTGTAGAGGACGAGGAATTCGAAGATGTCTTTCTTGTGCAGGAAAAAATTGCCCATTCCGTCGTCAAGGCCTTAAGGTTGAAGTTGCTCGGAAATCCTCTAGTCACACCGGGAACCGAGAGTACACAAGCCTATGACAAGTACCTGGAAGCGCGGAACATGCTGCAGGCGCGTACGCCTTCTTCAGCGTACCAGGCGATCGAGGTTTTCAAAGAGGCACTGAATATTGACCCCAACTATGCGCAGGCCTATGCCGGCCTGGCAGACGGGTGGATTTTGCTTCGTGAAGTGGGGGACTTGACCTTGCTTGAGGCGACACTCCCGGCGCACGATGCAATTACAAAAGCGCTCCAAATCGACAACGCCTTACCAGAAGCACAGGCTGCACTGGGCATCTGCATGCTTGGCGGTGGTGCAAAATCACAGGCCAGGATTCAATTTCAAAAAGCCATTGATCTTGATCCAGAATATGCAGACGCCTATCTGCTGCAAGCCAACCTGTTACGGGACCAGGGTTACCTGTCTGAGGCAACAACGGTTTATAACCGCGCACTTTCACTGGACCCCCTCAACTCCGTCATTGTGGAAGACCAGGCGCTGCTGGCCGCATACCAGGGGCGGTTTGAAAGGGCGTCTGAATTAATTGCCTTCATCGAAGAGCGAAATCCTGGCAGGCCGGCGACAAGCCTGGTCGCGGCACAGATCTGGGCCATGGCGGGAGACAATGTAAAGGCGTTGGAGTACGCAAAAATTGCAGCAGAACTTGCTCCGGCCAGTCCCTTGGCTCTTGCGGCCGTGGTTGACTGCAACGCCCGACTTGGATTTCTGGATGAAGCCCGGAGTGCACTGGACCTGTTGCTCGAGACTGCTCCAAATAATGAAACCGCAGTCAGAACAACCCAGAGTTTTTATCTAATGACAGGTGACTACGAGGCCTTGAATTCCCTGGCGGATGCTCGTGTTGCGCCCTTTCTCAACCGCCCGGATTCGGTCGGACCCTCGTTTCTTTTTGATCGGGTCGGGTGGGCAGCCCTGGCACAACTCGCACTGGGAGATTTTCAGGCAGCGCTAGCATTATTTGAAAAAGGATTTCCAGATTCATACCTACCCGACCCCAGTCCGGCCGCTGCACGAATTCTGGCGTTATGGGCCAAAACAAAAGCACTGAGCAGCGATGCCGAAGGAGCCGCCAAATTGATTGCGGATGCAACGCAAGTCATTGAGAACGCTCGGGCGGAAGGTTGGGATGAAGGCCAACTGCAGTACGCGACGGCCAGTGTTGCCGCGGCGGCCGGATCACCTGCACAGGCACTGTCACACATTCGCAGCGCCATTGATGCCGGCTGGAATGACTTTGTATTTATCGACCACGATCCCCTGATGGCTGAAGTGGTTCAGCTACCCGAATTTCTCGAAATATCGAATTGAAGGAACCTCGCTAGAGGGCAGGAATGGCCACTTGCACGAACACCGAAGTGTTCGCGGGCAAGGCTCGCGTCAGGTTTCAATAGGCGTGAGTTGGGTCATTTCGTCATCCCTGAAAACCCGGGATACGGTCATGAACCGCACTCCGAGCGGGATTTCCAATGAGAAACTTGACCCCCTTCCGCGGGTCACATCAATCGTGATATGCATGTTTTTGTAGTACTCGAACTGATCGGAGGCCATGTAAAACCGGCAACCGTGAATTTTACCGAGACACAGATCGCGTGACCCCAACAGAAAATCACCCTCTTCAAAACACATGGGTGCTGAACCATCACAGCACCCACCGCTTTGATGAAACATAAGTTCACCATGCCGTTCCCGTAACTGATCGATGATGGCTTTTGCTGAATCAGTAACCGACACACGTGAGATGGTCATGGTTGCTCCAGGTTTTTTCAGAAGAACCCCAGCTTGTTCTTGTCATAGGACATCAACACATTCTTGGTGTGTCGGTAGTGATTGAGCATCATCTTGTGGGTCTCGCGTCCGAAGCCGGATTTCTTGTAGCCGCCAAACGAGGCATGTGCCGGATACGCGTGGAAGCAGTTGCACCAGATACGACCGGCCTGAATACCCCGGGACATGCTTTGCATTTGATGCACATCGCGTGTCCAGACTCCCGCACCCAGTCCGTATAGCGTGTCATTTGCAATTTCCAGAGCCTCCACTTCGTCCTTAAAGGTTGTGACACTCAATACGGGACCGAAAATCTCTTCCTGAAAGATTCGCATCTTGTTGTGGCCCTTGAAAACGGTCGGTTGCACGTAATAACCATCGGGGTAAAAAGAATTTTCGAACGCACCACCTCCGATCAGCAGTTCAGCGCCTTCCTGTTTTCCAACATCGATGTAATTCAGGATTTTTTCATATTGATCATTGGACGCCTGGGCGCCCATCATTGTCCCCGGGTCCAGCGTATCGCCCATCTGGATGGCTTCAATTCGTTTCAGGCAACGCGCCATGAACTCATCATAAATACTTTCCTGTATCAGGGCGCGGGAAGGGCAGGTGCAGACTTCGCCCTGGTTGAATGCGAACAGCACCAGGCCTTCGATCGCCTTGTCCAGAAATTCATCGTCTTCGGCCATAACGCTTTCAAAAAAGACGTTAGGTGATTTGCCACCCAGTTCCAGCGTGACCGGAATGATATTTTCTGACGCGTACTGCATGATGAGTCTTCCGGTGGTGGTTTCACCGGTGAATGCCACTTTCTTGATATCCGGGTGAGTGGCCAGGGGTTTGCCGGCTTCGGGCCCGAAGCCGTTGACGACATTCAATACTCCCGGCGGCAACAAATCAGCTATGGCTTCCATCACGAACAATATGGATACGGGTGTCTGTTCCGCAGGTTTCAGAACGATACAGTTTCCTGCCGCCAGGGCGGGCGCCAGTTTCCAGGCGGCCATCAGGATGGGAAAGTTCCACGGAATGATTTGGCCTACCACGCCTAGTGGTTCATAAATTTCCATGGAAACTGTAGTGGCATCCAAGTCAGTCACATCACCCGACTCAGACCGGATCACGCCTGCGTAATAGCGAAAATGATCAACCGTCAGCGGAAGGTCCGCCGCCATAGTCTCGCGAATGGCTTTTCCGTTATCCCAGGTCTCAACCAATGCCAGCGACTCCAGGTTTTCTTCGATCCGATCAGCAATCTGATTCAGAAGCGTACTGCGTTCGGTAGGGGAGGCCTTGCTCCAGGAACCTGCTGCCTTCCAGGCTGCTTTCACCGCCAAGTCGATGTCCTTGCTGTTCGACCGGGCTACCTTTGCGATAAAACTGCCGTCTACCGGCGATGTGTCATCAAAATATCCTCCGTCAACGGGAGCAACCCATTTCCCGCCGATGAAATTTTCATACTGGTCTTTGAATTGGGGTCTTTGGAATGTCATGTTGATCTCCGTGTTGATGGGCAGAATGAGAAGTCGAACCAGAATACACCTGATTAAGGGGTGTTACATGAGCTTAAACCACTTACCCAAAATCTTCGTTTCAGCTACCCGAATTTCTCGAAATATCGAATTGAAGGAGTCTCGCTACACGCAGAGACGCCTGGAAAAAGCACCGAGAGGATCTAATCCTTCAGGAACGTCTGCACCATCTTAGCGACCTTATCGGCCTCGCAACTGGTGCCTATGTGCCCGCAATTACTTGCTATTTCAACGTGCGCCTCATCGAGCGCCTTGCTCATTTCCTTACCGGGTGCCGGGTTGACCATGTGATCGTCCTCGGTGCTGATGATCAGGATGTCTGCCTGTACTCTTTGCACATAAGGTGTTTCGCTGCTGGCGCCAGGCGCGTACACGTCAAGCATCATCATCGCCCGAAGTTGAGAAAGGTAATCGTTGGCGTCCAGTTGCGCATAACTCTGGCTGGACTCCTCGATGAATTGAGGAATGGCGCCCGGCTCAATATTTTCGACGAAATACTCAGGCGTCCACAGCGTGAGCAGATTGAGGGAAGCCATGAATTCCATGATCTTCGCGTTCTCAATACCGGCTTCCTGCATGGTCTCGATAGCCGCTTCGTGGACATGCCATTGCAGCAGATCATAAGACGTCATCCTGGGTGAACCGTCGATGGGAATCGCTTTGTCCATGAATCCGGGGTACTGCCCCATCCATTGAAAAGTCTGCATCCCTCCCATGGAAACGCCCAAAACTGCCCTGGCATGGGTGATGCCCAGATGCCGGGTCAACAGCGCATGTTGTGAGTTCACCATGTCGCTGATGGCAATGACAGGAAACTGCTTGCCTGGCTGGTTCGGGCTGTTGGACGGTGACGAGGAAACTCCGTTTCCCAACGCGTCCATAGCAATCACGAAATACTGGTTGGTGTCGGCCAGCTTGCCGGGACCGATTACTTCCCATTTCATAAAATCGGCGGAGGTGCCGGTAAACCAGGTCGGAAAAATGATGACGTTGGACTTGTCTTCGTTCAACACCCCGGCCGTTTGATAACCTACCTGCACATCCAGCAGAGTGTCGCCTGACGCCAGTTGTAAATCGCCAATGGCCGCCATTTGTTGCGGTGAGTCGGCCACGGCACAAGCGCAGGCGAAATAAGTAGCAAGAATCAGAATACGTAAGGGCAAGAGTCACTCCCGAATGAGTTTATTGGACGGCTGGTCGTCGCAAACGTTGCCAATCCGCTGAATATGGACGATATGGTGGGCCGTGTAGGATTATTCCGGCACGCTACTTTGACCCCTCTCTTCCTGACCCCGCGCTTCAAACCCGCTGCGCAAATGCAGGTCGCGTTGCGGGAAGGGTATTTCTATACCCCGCTCGCTGAGCCTGGTTTCCAGTGCCCAGAGAAACTGGGCGCGGGTGCGTTGCGGCCGACGGACTCCGGCCTTGGAAACCCATGCCAGCAGTTCGAAATCGAGACTGCTGTCTCCAAAATTGGTTAACCAGACCTGGGCTTCACGTCCCGGCGTGTGCTGCAAAATGTACTCAACCTCGGCAGCAGCATCCAATGCAGCCGCCTTGACTTCTTCCTTGTCGGATCCATAGGCGACGCCGAAATCGATGCGCAAACGTGCCACCGGATCCCTCAGCGTCCAGTTGGTCAGCCTGGCGGTCACAAATTCCGAGTTGGGAACAACGACATCGATGCTGTCATTGGTATTGATCACGGTGGCCCGAGTGTTGATTTCCCTTACCGTCCCCCTCAAGCCACTATCCAGTTCAATATAGTCACCCACTCTTAAGGAGCCTTCGAACAACAGGATCAAGCCGGACACGAAATTATTCACGATGGACTGCAGGCCAAAACCAATACCCACAGACAGCGCGCCTGCAATCAGGGCGAAATTGGTGAAATCCAGGCCAATGGTTCCCAGGGCGATGAAAACCGAGGAGATGATGATGATGTAATGCAAAATCCGGCCCAGGGTATAAACGACCGAGCTCTTTGCATATTTCCGCCGATTCTTCAGACGTTCCAGCAAGTGCCGGATCACCCAGGAAAGCAGAAAACCGAAAACCAGGATCATGAACATCGAGAAAATGCTGCCCAGCGTTACGGGTGCATCACCGATGTGAAAAAATTCATGGTCCAGCACGTTTTGCATCACATGCCAGACATCCCCGGAAAGCAGGCTCAGGCGCGTTCCCAGGCTCTTGAAGACACTCTGTGCCTCCACCATGTCGGAAACCAGGATGTTCTGCACCAGGGCCAGGTCATCACTGCTGTTCTCGATTTTCTTAATGATCTCGAGGGTTTCCTGGGCCACCGAGTGCGCCAGTTCGACGTTTTTCCTTGCATTCAATGCGGATCCGGGCAATGGAGTGATGAGCGTGGTCTGGCTTGCGGCGGTCCAGACTTCAGCCTGGTCTTTAGCATCCTCCACCAGGCTACCCGACGCCTGGGTCGAGGCATTAATGTCAAAACCAGGGTCCAGCGTGCCGGATTGGAACCGGTACCAATTGGCCCGGGCCAGGTTCAGGCTGTCCTGTACTTTCGCGAGCGACTGACTGGCGGCTGCCCGGGTCAGTTGCTGTTTTCGCAAAAGCTCCAGGCTGGGCTTTGGCTCGCTGGCCGACAGGACTTCCAGCAACAGGCGCTGCAGCGAGGCCATTTTGTTCGCCGCGGCGGCGGCTTCGGTACGGGCAGCATCAGCCTCGTTTTCAATAGCGTTCCAGTCCGTCTCCCCGCTGACCAGTCGCGCGCGTGCAAAGTCCTGCTGATCCCGCAAAAGCTGGGCCTGCTGCCGCAGGGCTTCGAGGCGATCTTCCTGGTATTTCAGGTTTCGGTTGTTGATTTCATAGTCGAGGCGGGCGGAAACGCGCTGCAGCCCCAGGATAATGCGTGCGGGCGCGCTGACTGCGACGGCGTCATATTGCCTGAGCAGATCATCCCGGTGTTGTTCCAGCAGCGAGGACTGACTCTGCAACTCTTCAATCCGGAGCTCCGGGACTTGTTGCTGTCCTTCAATATCACGCCATTGCCCACGCAGAGAAAGCAATTCGTCGAGGGTATAGGCTTCCCGGGTCAGTATCGGTTCGAAAGCCACAGGTTCAGTACCGTGAAGCGCCAGAACCCATAAATCCACCTGCCCCTGAAGCACGGCGAACAGGTTTTGAGCCTCCACGAAATCTTCACCGTTGAGCCCCTGAAATCTCTCCTGTACCAAGGCGCGTAATTGGCCCATCCTTTGCTGGAACTCTTCCGGCGAAGATGTTTCGATACCGCTCCACCAGGTCAGCGGAAGGCTGGTGATGTCCGGTGGCTGCCAGTGTTGATTTTCAGCGGTTTCATTCGCCTGCCCGGACTGTGGTTCCTGCGCCGTAACGGGCAAGGCCCACAAACACAACAGAAAAAACGTGCCCAGCAGGGCTGTAATCCGGTGAATGGGTATAGGGAAAAACATCGCAGTGGTCATTTTATGCTTAAACCGGGAAGATTGAACACCCATTCGGGATACTTTTTGCCAATAGGTCAATAACTGGAATCCGCCAGCAGCGTTTCTGCCAGGTCTACGATTTCATAATCTATCGGCGTCGTCTGCCCTTGCCGGACAGCCACTCTTTGGGCGTATTCTTCTGACCGGCGCAAGGCGAGGACAAGGGCATGCAGGAATCAGTTTTCGCCCTGAGCCAGATCCATCGAATGCACCCTGACGTCCTGCAACATGCCGATCATCAGCTTAGAGGCGACCTTCCTTCCTGCCTTGTGCTTGATATGGCTGGCAAATCCTGCCACTTTTTCCGTAAAGGTGTCAGCACCGAGTATCACCAGCGTGCCGGATCTATAAGGCACTCCAATCAGAACAATCTGCATCGCGCTGTAGCTGCCGCTGACAAAATATTCCCGATGGACGGCTGCGACGACATCATCTTGCACACGACCGAAGCGATGGATCAGCGAGTAGATGGGCCTGTCTTCGACCGGTTTGCGCGCCAGTAGGAATGCCTGAATGATATTTGGACCCATGTCCGCCGACGTCTGCGAGAGTTCTCCTGAATACTGAAGCAGCACGATGGGTAACCATTCATCCCAATAGTGATTCACCAGCTGGAAGTGCTCTGCCGGCGACCAGTTTTTACCGCCCTCCTGATAGGCCGCGATGCCTTCCAGCCCGTCCTGCCGGTAACGCTCGTAGCGAGCTTGCAGGATGTCTTCAAAGGCAGTGCTGAAGCGTGCGCGCTCCGCCTCGTCGAACGGAGAATCAAGGTCAAGACCCTGTAAGTTCCGCAACTCTCCGGCACTCAGGTTGACCTCGTCCCTGCCCTTCAGAAGCCGTTTGACTTCCCGGGAATCGCCTTCCTGAAACTCGATCGGGGGAAATTCCGGACTGGTGTCGAGGCGCCACACCTCGGCACCCGATATCCCCGCACTGGCCCACTGACGACGCATCAGCACACGGCCGACAATGGCGGTCGGTGCATCGATAAACAGGGCAAAAGCCGTGTAGATATCGAACGAGTTGGCATCAAGGGGCTTATCTTGCGGCACCTGGATTGAGGCGATGCCTCCGGCACGCACCTCGGAGAGTTGATCCTCCGTCAACCGTGCCAGTTTGATCAGCAACTCTGCGTCAACCACGACGGGGTCGATGGGTTCCGGGGTGGTCTGCGAGTTCGTCACTAAGGGGTACACTAGCAGCAGGCACATCAGAACGGCCATGCAAACCCGATGACTGTCAGACACGACGCGTATCTCCCTGTGGCTTAAAATGCAATCGAATCCTAATACTAGCAGGGCTAGCTACAGCCACAAGCAGCAATCGCTTTAATTCATGGAGTAAGGGGCCGGGCTTGCCGTAATTGCAGGTGGAGTTATTTCCGCTTTGTTTGCGATTTCAACCGGTTGGCGCTTTAGGTCGTTAAGGCCATTGCGAGCCCGAACAGAACAAATGCAATTGGTTCTGTCCCAAATGACTATCCGGTAGACAGCTCCCGCCACATGACCGGCTCCAGAAAATAGTAGGCACACCAGACGGCGCGCGTCTGGCTGCATTTCGGGATATCGATGACGACGTCGCCCTGCTTCTTCAGACCGTAGCCACCGTTCGCGTGCTCGATCAACTGGTAGCCGGTACTGGCGTCGTCCATCAGATCATTGAAAGACTCGACATCGGTCAGAGTGTGCAGGCGTCTCGCTCTGCGTAGAAAGCCGGCGCGCTGCCAGGACAGTTCTGCATCGCCCTCTATGCGCTCACGCAACTTGCGGAAGCGCTCCTCTTCGGCGCGATCAAAAAGCGGGTCCGGCCGGTCGAACAAATCGAACTCGATTTCACTCCAGTCGTGATCCGTTAGCGTCTCAAGAGCGAGCGGGAAGAATAGCTGCTCTTCGCCGTACATGTGTGCACGATAACGCTCAACGAAGTTCTTGAGTGTTTTCCGGAGCTGCGCTTCGTCGTCTTTGCTGCCACGGGTCGCTTTGTCGAGCGCGCGCGCGAACCCGATGCTCAGTTCTGAGATGTTCTCGTGCTCTTCAAGCAATGGGCCGACGCGGGCGCCGGCTTCCGGATCACGCGCCTGCAATTTGCGAAACACCCTGTCCTCGACCGGGTGGTGACACTGGTCGGGATAGTCGCTGAAGTAGTCGCAGATATCGCGCAGCAAGCTCAGATCCAGACGTAGATCCTGCTCCCCGTATTGTCGCTCGATTAGCCGGAGCAGGTCATCCGCGTGGCGGTGCTCCAGGCGCAAAAGTAAAATAGCTTCGGACATATATTTTCGTTTTGATGGTTAAGCCAAGGCCGAATAGCTTACAAGCAAATCTGAATGGGCGCTATTCCTCTTCGAAATATTTCTGAAAATAAGGCCATTGCGTCCCGCAAGACCGCAAACGAATACCTGAAGTGCGGTTTCTGTCCCAGTTGCGGAGCACGACGGATGGCGGACAGCTCTGCCCTGCGGGTGGACGAAATCCTGCCTGATCAGTCTTCGAATTTGAACGACACGCTGACTTTAGTGCGATAGGAAACGACTTTGCCGTTTTCGATCTGCATGTCTTGTGTAACTACCTCGGCGATACGAAGGTCACGCAGACTCTCGCCAGCACGTGCTATCGCTGCCGCTGCTGCCTTCTCCCAGGATTCAGAACTCGTTCCGACGAGTTCGACGACTTTATAGACACTTTCTGCCATGGTTTTCTCCTTCCGTAAACGACTGAGTTGATGGGTGGACGAAGATTCCGCGGCGACCTGACCCGTCAGATCCACCATATCACAGGTGTTGATAGCCACCAAATCCAGGGGCCCATTGATGGCAAATAGTGCGCTGAAGTGCAGTCACTCGTGGGCGCTCACAAGCCAGAGAATCTCGAGAAATGGGCAGAAAGCCCAGTCAATTTTCAGGCAACCGCCCTACTCCATTCTGCAAACGCACTCGTCCTGAGATCCCGATAGTGCTGAGCGCGAACTAGATGTCTACCTGGGTTCACCGCCGTGACTCCGCATCAATTGCTTGAAGAACCGTTTGGCCGACGTAAAAGGTATCACCGTATCGCCTCTAGGCTGACGATGATCCCTCTCTTAGCCAGTTAATCTTCGATGTCTCTGTGACTGAGATTGAAGCGGTAGTAAAGCCAGACGGTGCAGGAAATGATATCGGGAGGGAACCGGTGGCGTTTGTAAGTATTCATTAACCAAGTTTGTCAAAATCGGCCATTTAACTTGGCGGTACCCTGAAAAGATATTGAGATTATCAGATGACAGCTTTCGGTCGGTTAACATAACTCAACCAGCATAGCTGTCCGGGTCAATTCCTTCGCACCGGACAATGTGTTAACCATGTGTCCGGAATGCACCCAAAGGAAAATGGTGAGCCGTGTAGGATTATTCCGGGCATCGTCGGCAACTGCTCCTGCGTTGCTCTACCTCCTACATCCCTGTAGTCGTGCCCCTCTTATTGATTGCCTTTGACCAGGGTCCGGTTGATTTCGGCCACTGGAAACTCATTCACCAAAGGTCCGATTCCCTCAAGCGCCGAGTCAGCGTCATTGTAATTCCGGCTTTGAAAGCTCAGGAATGAACCGTCTTCCAATGTCACGAGTATGGTGCCATCCGGGTTAACGGTAGCTGGCAAACCGCCAACGCGAACTTGTCGACCCGACTGTAGCATTCCCATTGCGGCAAGACCGCCAAAAGCACCTAGGCCGCCACTGCTGCCCGCTCCTCCAGTTAACGACACATCTGCCGAAACCCCGCCTTTTTCATAACGGGCGGTCGTTATGGAAAGACCCATGGTTTTGTTTTGTTCAAAACTGGTACGCTTCCAGCCAGCGACATCCTCCAGAAAATATTCACCCACTTCGCCTTCGAGTTTCTGGTCAAGCCCGTCAAGACATAGTCGTGCTAAGTTACGAGCTTCGGAATACTCGCCATTTTTCTGCAACTCGTCGATCCTGGAGCAGTTATCCAAAAGATCGCCACCCACCTCGAGTTGGGCATGGGCTGGGGGCAGCGTCATGGATAGCAGAACTGCCGTGGTAAGACCGGTTAGTGTTTTTTTCATGATATCCCTCGTGCATCAGTCAAATTGCCATTTTGAGCAATCCTAAATGACAGAAGTTCAGTTTATACCACTTGATTAATTGGAGTAAGTGCAAAAATTTTGAGCTACTCGACAAATAGCTTACCGATTGTTCCGTACACATGGTTTACACACATAAGCATATCGGGAGATCCCGCAGGAATGAGAATAATTTGAAAAAATGGTGGGCCGTGTAGGATTATTCCGGGCATCGTGCCCTACACCCCTCCCAGTAAATGATGGTCAACCATCGTTAAGTGGTCACAATTTGGACACAAGGGACTCCAAAGCTCCTATGCCCACTGAATTCCAACCGGATGTCACCATCAATGCGGGGAATCCAGTTCCTCCTGAATGCGCTGTTTTGAGGTTTCCAGAACCGCCATGATGTCCTCATGCGTCGTTGATGGTTCGTTGTTGTAATTCATTAGAGTGTGGGCATATTCGTGACCAGGAACCTTTTCATCAATCACGAACCGCACCGACTGTATGGCTGTATTATGGTGATTGTATTCCCCGTCTATTTCCAATGAGGAATACTTGAGTGCGCAGAACAGGCTCCACTGTCCTCTTTCGAGATCGTCTTCACACTCTCTGTCATCGCCCTGATGCCAACAACTGGAATCCGCCAGCAGCGTTTCTGCCAGGTCTACGATTTCAATATCTTTCCCTGTTACCGGGGGGCTATACCCCAGTATATGGCCATGTTCAGATTTCCGTCCGCGATAGAAATGTATTCCCAGGGAAAATACCCCAGGGAAGACTTCATATAGATCTCTTCATCTCGCCTGTGGACAACGATTTCATAATCTATCGGCGTAGTCCTACCGCTCGGATAGGTCACGGTGCCAGTCACTTTTTGGTTACGCACCAATGAAAACAGGGCTTCGATACTCAATCCGCCGCCCAACGATTCCGGAGGCAGATTCATGGAAATAGTGTAACCCTCAAGAAACTCGCTTTTCCCTTCCAATTTTCCAGCGTTTTGTTGGAATTTGAATGGAAGATAGTCGTCGGGAAGTTCAGTCTGAGAGGCGTCGTCTGCCCTTGCCGGGCAGGCGACTGCCAGGAAGACGACAAAAACCGCTTTTGCTGTGATTGAATTCAAATTCCGCTATCCGCAACCAGCAATGGCGTTGAACCCGCTCGCCGTTGATGCGATTTCGTTATACGCCTCGATGATACGTTCCGAGTCGAGTCCTGCATGTCATCATTATACCCCC
>RCNC010000941.1_pt1 | contig 19300 bp, 17 predicted proteins | sample 2041301 | NCBI WGS metagenome assembly RCNC01 (sample SAMN09708231, study PRJNA481090) | Marine sediment metagenome, whole genome shotgun sequencing project. | biome: marine sediment; feature: ocean; material: sediment; isolation source: Sewage treatment plant 13A marine sediment (STP13A) ...
TACACCCGCTGAACTCACGGGTCTGAACGCCACACCAGCCTATGATAAAACCATGGGCTGGCTGCGCAAACTGGTAAAGGCCGCGCCCGAGTTGGAGATGATCTCGATTGGCAAAAGTTTGCAGGGCAGGGATTTCTGGATGGTGATTGCCAGTGCTGACCAGGCATTCACGCCATCTGCTCTGAAAGATACCGGCAAACCGCTGTTACTGGCCCACTCGGGTATTCACGCCGGTGAGATTGACGGTAAGGATGCCGGCCTGATGCTGTTACGTGACATGACCGTTGCTGGAAAACGTAAAGAACTGCTGAAAAACACCAACTTTCTTTTTATCCCGATACTGAATGTGGATGGTCACGAACGCATTTCAGCTTTCAACCGTGTTAATCAACGCGGACCAGCAGAGATGGGCTGGCGCACCAACGCACGCAATCAGAACCTGAACCGTGATTTCACCAAGCTGGATACGGCAGGTGTGCGTGCCTTGATCCAGGTGTTCAGGCAATGGAAACCGGATCTGTATCTGGATTTGCATGTGACAGATGGCGTAGATTATCAGTATGACATCACTTTCGGTGGCAATGGCCGCGATGGCTGGTCACCGGCGATCGGTAATTGGATTGAAGATGTCTACAGGCCGGCTATCAGTGCAGCTTTGACGGAAAACGGACATGAACCCGCTGATCTGATTTTTGCTGCCAATGGCAAGGATATGAAGGACGGGGTTTTAAGTTGGTCCGGGGATCCACGGTTTTCAAATGGTTATGGAGACGCCGTACATCTGCCAACCATCCTGGTGGAGAACCACTCATTAAAACCCTATAAACGCCGTGTGCTTGGCACCTATGTGTTACTGGCAGAGTCGCTGGCATTGCTGGCAAGCGAAGAGGTTTCATTACGTCGTGCAACCCGCGAGGATCAACAGCGTCGACCGCAATCCATTCCACTGGGGTTTAAACGCAATGAAAATCTGACCCCGGTGAATGAGTCGTTCAAGGGAATCCGTTCAGAGCGTTTTCAGGGGGAGGTATCCGCTGCCGAGGTGGTTCGCTGGACCGGAAAGCCGGTCACCGAATCCATTCCCAGGATCTATATCACGGAACCTTCAACGGTGGTCGAAATGCCGGCAGCCTATGTGATTCCCGCGGCCTGGTCTGACATAGCAAAACGTATTGCCCTGCATGGCATCGAAGTGGAGCAACTGTCTGAACCACTGAACACGCATGCTGAAGTGTACCGCTTACCGGATGCGGGTATTGCAGAGCCATCAGGTTGGACGCCGAATCCATTTGAGGGTCATATCCGCATTGATCCGGGCGAACCGGTCAAACAATCGATTGAAGCGAGCTTTCCGGCAGGTAGTTACCGGATCAGTACCGACCAGCCATTGGGCGAACTTCTGGTACTGATGTTGGAACCGCAAGCAGCGGATTCCTTTTTGCAATGGGGCTTTTTTCTGGAAATATTTACCCGTACAGAATATGCAGAAGCCTATGTAATGGAACCACTGGCGCAGAAGATGTTGGAAAATGATGCGGAGTTGAAAGACCGTTTCGAGCAGAAGCTTGCCAGTGATGAGAAATTTGCTGCCAGTCAGCGTCAGCGTCTTATGTGGTTTTATGAAAAAACACCATTTTATGATGAGGCATATTTACTGTATCCTGTAGCGAGGATTCCACGAACGGATTAATCGTGTACATGGGGACTGGATTAATCTGATCTGCCAGCGTGAAAACCAATAAAACAATGGGTGAGTTTAAGGCAGTTACTCATATATAATACCCTTTGAGACGCGGGTTCAGAGTTTACCAATTGGAGGAAGAAAGAAGTGAAACATTTTAAATTAGGCGTGGTTGCGGTCATCTTGATGTTAATGCTCAGTGCCTGTGCATCAGGTCCGGGTAAGAGCGCGTGGTACGACCAGTGGGGTTCTTGTGCAGCGGCCGGTGCGGCAGTGGGTATAGCTGCAGGTGCGACAGATGATTTCGATACCGCAATGGCAGGCGCAGCCGGTGGTTTTATCATTGGTGGAGCCGTCTGTGCGATGGGCGATACCGATGCTGATGGCGTCAAGAACTATAAAGACAAATGCCGCGGAACCGTAGCCGGCGGTATTGTTGATGAGAACGGTTGTGAAAAAGACAGTGATGGCGATGGCGTTGTTGACCGTCTGGACGAATGCCCGGGAACACCACAGGGTGTGGTTGTAAACGAGCGCGGATGTGAAAATGATAGCGATGGCGACGGCGTTGCCAATAGCCGTGATCGTTGTCCTGGAACACCAGCCGGTGCGAAAGTAGACCAGTACGGTTGTGAGCTGGATAGTGATGGTGACGGTGTTGTTGATAGCATGGACAAGTGCCCGAACACACCAGCAGGTACGCCAGTAGATGCTTCCGGTTGTGAGTTGGCAGCTGAATTTAAGCTTGACGGTGTAACTTTTGAGTTTGATTCTGCGAAGCTGACGACTGATTCCATCACGAAACTGGACGACGCAGTGAAGATTTTGAAACGTAATGCAGATGATAAAATCGAAATTGCCGGACATACCGATAGCCAGGGTGCAGCAGATTACAACCTGGGCCTGTCCGAACGCAGAGCGCAGACTGTTGCTGATTACCTGGTTGCACATGGTGCCAATGCCAGCAATCTTACTGTGAAAGGTTACGGGGAGAGTCATCCGGTTGCCGATAATGGCAGCAAGGAAGGTCGCGCGGCTAACCGTCGGGTTGAATTGCGTCACTAAGATTCAATAAGACAAAGCTGATAAAACCCGGCAGTTTACTGCCGGGTTTTTTTTGTTTGTGTAAATGGATGAGACGCCGGATTGGTAATGGCCGGTCGTTATAGATCAGTTCTTCAGTTTTGACTCCAGTCGCGGGTACCAAATAGCCTGGCTAATACCGCGTGCGCCCATAAATATCAGTATCGCAGCCCACAAACCCTCGAGTCCCCAACGTGTCGTCATTGGGTTGAGCACAATGATGTAAATAGCAAAGGCAATCGCCATGGTTACCATCATCGCGGCGCCTGCGGTCGCGGCAATATAAACACCATCAAACTGGTAGCAGGCCACTGCCACGACAGGTAATGCGATGACCAGGGGCATGAGTTGACCCACCGCGACACGAACGGCGGGTATGTCGGTCAGCAAGTCGGTGGTGGCGTTGCCGGCCAGCCAGAATAAAAGGGCATATGCAACACTGGCCGCAAACGCCCAGATGCCTGTCAGTTTTACCCAGCGGCGAAATACCCTGGCTTTTCCATCGCCCCAGGCTGAACCGGCCAGCGCTTCGGTTGCGTGGGCGAAACCATCCAGACCCAGTGAGATAAGCAACATGTATTGCATTACTACGTGACTGGCCGCCATTTCCACTTCACCCAGTGCACCGGCCAAGCGCATGACCAACGAAAGGGCGGTCATCAGGAGAATGGTACGTATGAATATATAGCCGTTAATAGCAATTAACTTATTGAAACCGGAAAGTAACCAGGTCTTGGTGCTTCTAAGACCGGCTAATAGCGCTTGCAGGCCAATAATCTGAACCAGTAGCCACAGACCAATAAAGGCGGCCACCCACTGGGCGATCAAGGTTCCCCAGGCGACGCCGGCTACTCCAAGCCCAAGCACAACGACAAAAATGACATTCAATATGGCGTTGGTGAAATTCAAAACCAGTTGTTGCACCAGCACGGCACCGGTCTTGGCCAGACCAAACAAAACGCCGGAAATGGCGTAGACAAGCAGGGTCGCTGGTGCGGCCCATATGCGGATATGAAAATAGTCCTTGGTCAACTGAGTGACTGTCTCCGGCGGTGCCAACGCCTTGAAGGCCAACAGCAATATGGACTCTTGTATCAGCAATATGAAAACGCCGAGCCCAAGGGCGAGGGCAATGCTGCGCCATATTCCGGCAATCAGCGTTTCGCTATCGTTCCTGCCACGGGCCTGGGCGATAGTGCCGGTGGTGCCCATGCGGAGAAATCCGAAAGCCCAGAAAATGAAGTTGAATATGATGCTGCCAAGACCAATTGCAGCCAGGTAAGCCGGGTTGGCCAGGTGGCCTATGGCCCATGTATCAACCAGTCCGACCAGTGGTGCCGAGGAGTTCGCCAGGATAGCCGGGAATGCGATTGCAATAATGGTCCGGTGCGGATGGCGTGATTGTCGGGTCAAAATGCCTGTCTGCATGATTGGGGTTCGTGTAATGCGAAGCGGCTATAATAACTAGCAAATGTGCCTGGGGTGTGATTTTTCGAAATAAAAACACTCTATCTCCGGTCAATGAATTGGTAACGTCCTGAAAGCTTAAAATGGAGCAAGCAAGTTTATGTTGATCAAGCGACCCACAGATATTGTGTCTTCCGAAATTACGGATGAATCCGTGTATTTGAAACGCAGGGAATTGCTCAGGATGGCAGGCATTGCTACAGTGGGCGGTCTGATCGGTCCTGTGGCCAGTCATCAGGTCCTTGCAACAGAATCTGTCCCCGGGGCAAGCGGCAGGGAATTACCTGGAGTGCAGAAAAGTTCCTACAGCACAGCTCAAAAACCTAATTCATGGTCGGATATAACCACCTATAACAATTATTACGAATTTGGCACCGGCAAGGATGATCCCGCTCTGAACGCCACGGATTTCAATCCCCGTCCCTGGAGCGTTGCGGTCAAGGGCGAATGTGATAAACCCGGTAGCTACAATTACGAGGACCTGGTGTCGCCACATGCACTGGAAGAACGGATTTACCGTCTCCGCTGTGTCGAGGCATGGTCAATGGTAATCCCATGGGTGGGGATTCCGCTGGCCAGTATCATCAAGCAGTTTGAACCCAATTCCGATGCAAAGTATGTGCGTTTCAAGACATTGCATGATTCCTCGCGGATGCCTGGCCAACGACGGCGCGTACTGGATTGGCCGTATGAAGAAGGTCTGACAATCGAAGAGGCCATGCATCCCCTGACACTGATGGTGGTGGGTCTCTACGGTCGTGAATTACCCAATCAGAATGGCGCGCCGATGCGTCTGGTAGTGCCCTGGAAATACGGATTCAAGAGTATCAAGGCGATTGCTGAAATCAGCTTTACACGCAGACGTCCGCGCAGCAGTTGGGAGCAAACCTTGCCCTCAGAGTATGGTTTCTATGCCAATGTGAACCCGGATGTCTCACATCCACGCTGGAGTCAGGCCAGGGAGCGAGCGATTGGTGCAAGTGTATTTGCAGGTAAAAAACCAACATTGATGTTCAATGGTTATGGTGATCAGGTTGCATCTTTGTATTCCGGCCTGGATTTGCGCAAGAACTATTGATTTTGGGGTCTTGATTTGTGATTAAACCCGGTTCGAAGACTTTCTACCGTGTGACCAAGCCCGTGATCTTCACGCTCTGCCTGCTGCCAATGGTGATTTTGTTGCTGCGGGCTTTTGAGGTGAGAGGATTCGGCCTTGGCGCAAACCCTATCGAAGAGTTGCTGCATCAACTCGGGCGTTGGGGGCTGAAGTTTTTGTTGTTGAGCCTGACTATTACCCCACTGCGGCGATGGACTGGCTGGAACTGGTTAATCAGGTTTCGGCGTATGCTGGGTCTGTTTGCTTTCTTCTACATCGTGTTGCATTTTTTAACGTATGCGATTTTGGACCAGGGTTTGGATATTGCTGCGATCACCGAAGATATCGTCAAGCGGCCATACATAACACTTGGCATGGCAGGTCTCCTGCTGTTGATCCCGTTGGCGCTAACATCCACAAAAGGTATGATGCGCCGGCTTGGCAAACGATGGCAGAAACTACATCGTCTTGTTTATGTCAGTGCAATCGTAGGCATGTGGCACTTTTACTGGCAGGTGAAGCTGGATACGCTGGATGCGACCATCTATGCAGTTGTGTTGGCGGTTTTGCTCATAACGCGTCTCTACTATAAATACAGAACACGGGTGTTTAATTAGCCACCATTTGTATGAGATCATGCGTTTTCACTAACCGGAAACGGCGACAAGCAACAGCCTGACCATAAGCAGGGGATATCATGCGAATATTCAAGAAAATTATGAAGTGGTTTGGCCTGACATTGGCCGTAATTTTGATACTGGGCGGTGCTTTTATTGCCCATAGCTGGTATTTCAAACCGGTCAATATCAATATTTTCTTTGCCCGGGCATTTTTACAGGTTGCTTTGGAAAGTCCGGAAATGCTTAGCTCCATCCATGTGCTTGAGCCAATTGGTATCAAGGGTCACAACGCGGAGTTGGACGATGAAAGCATGGCTTCTGGCGACCGCTTGTTTGCTCATATGAAAGAGACTCGCGAAACCCTTTTGACCTATAAAGATGAAGATCTTTCTGAAGGGGACATCATGTCCAAGCGGATTGCACTGAACCTGCTGGATAGCCTGGCAGATTTGGAGCCATATCGCTTTCACAATTATCCGGTCAACCAGCTATTCGGTGTACAAAACGGGTTTCCTTCTTTTATGGAATCCACTCACCAGGTCCACAGCGTGCGTGATGCAGAGGACTACTTGTCCCGTCTGTCGCAGGTTGGCCGCAAATTTGACCAGGTTCTGGATGGTCTGCGTCATCGTGAAAGCCTTGGCATATTGCCACCGCAGTTTGTGGTCACCAAGGTTCTGGAAGAGATGCGCGATTTTGTTGCCACACCGGCACAAGAGGGCATCCTGATGGTTTCACTGGTCGATAAAATGAAGGAGGCAGAACTGGCGGATGACGATCAGAAGCGAATTGCACTTGAGGCACGTAGCCTGATTGAGAGCGCCGTTTATCCTGCCTATGAAAATCTGATCAGTTACTTTGATGGGCTTGATGGCAAAGTCAGTGAAAACAACGGTGTGTGGGCGTTACCGGATGGTGATAATTTCTACCGACTGGCGATGCGCCTGTTTACCACCACGGATTATACCCCGGACTATCTTCATGATTTCGGTCTGGTGGAAGTAGACCGTATTCAGTCTCAAATTCTGGGCATACTTGAAACCGAAGGTTGGGATATCTCACAGGGTTTTCATCATGCCATTTCAGAATTGGCCGAGGACCCGAAGTTTTATTATTCAGATAGCAGCGAGGGTCGCGACCAGATCCTTGCCGACTACAGGGAAATTCTCGATGAAATTTCTGCGGGGCTGGAACCCTATTTTGATGTCATGCCTGAAGTCGGTATGGAAGTAGACAGAATTCCGGAATTCAAGGAAAAGACATCGCCAGGTGCCTACTATCAGCCACCGGCAATGGATGGTTCACGAGCGGGTGTTTTTTATGCAAATCTTTACGATGTGAAGGCTACACCCCGTTATGGCATGCGCTCACTGGCTTATCATGAAGGTGTCCCTGGTCACCATTTTCAACACGCAATCCAGCAACAGCAGGAAGATTTGCCGTTTTTCCGTCGTATTATTCCCTCGTTCGCCTATACAGAGGGCTGGGCAATGTACGCGGAACAACTGGCCTGGGAGATCGGTTTTCAGGATGACCCCTATGACAATATCGGCCGCTTGCAGGGCGAGTTATTTCGTGCCGTTCGCCTGGTGGTTGACACGGGTATCCATTACAAGCGCTGGAATCGTGAGCAGGCGATTGACTATATGATCAGTAATACCGGCACCGCACAGAGTGATGTGATTGCTGAAATTGAGCGTTATTTTGTAATGCCTGGTCAGGCATTGTCTTACAAAGTGGGTATGACAAAGCTACTGGAGTTGCGGGATCTGGCCAGGCTTGAACTTGGGGATCAGTTTGATCTGCGTGAATTCCATAATGTTGTCCTGACCAATGGTTCGGTCCCGCTGGATATTCTTGAAGACCTGGTCAGGCAATATATCGCTACGACGAAAATGGGCCAGCAGGATACTTAGCCAGCATGATACTTAGTGACAATGGCACTGGGTGTTTTGGTCTGCCCCAGCTCTTTTTGTTCGCTGGATTGTGACTGTTCGTGAATAAAATATAGCAAAAAGCCGATGGTGAAGAGAATGACCGCGATCAATATTGCAATAAAATTATTCGATTTGGAACGGGTTTTCATAACAGTTTCACTGACTGAATCAAGATCAAACCAGTATATCAGTGTGCTGCGTTGAATACAGATGGCGGGTTACAAAAAGTCAGTTCATGAAATGGCGTGAAAAACAACTAACAGGAGTGCAGAAATGAGCAAGATTTTGATCACGGGTGCCAATCGGGGCATCGGTCTGGAGCTAAGCAAGCAGTTGTTGTCGCGGGGTGATGAGGTGATTGCTGTTTGCCGAACAGCCAGCGAAGAGTTGCAGTCTTTGAAGCTGCGTGTGATTGAGGGTATTGATGTTTGCACAGATCAGTCCATCAGCTCGTTGCAATCGCAACTGGGTGACGAAAAGCTCGACTGGCTGATCAATAATGCCGGTATTTTATCGGTTGAAAGTCTGGATAGTCTTGATTTTGGCACCATGGAGCAACAGTTCAGGGTTAATGCATTGGGCCCCCTGCGTACCACAGCTGGACTATTACCAAATCTGCCCTCAGGGTCCAAAGTCGGCATCGTAACCAGTCGCATGGGTTCGATCGAAGATAACACTTCAGGCAGCTACTACGGATACCGTATGTCCAAGGCTGCCGTGAATATGGCGGGTATGAGTCTTGCACGCGACCTGAAAGACCGGGGTGTAGCCGTAGCGCTACTACATCCGGGTATGGTGGCGACCGATATGACTGGTGGCAGAGGCGTGCCAACTGAGCATTCAGCCGCCGGATTGATTCAGCGTATGGAAGCCCTGGATTTGGCCACTACCGGAAGTTTCTGGCACGCGGAAGGCGAACAGTTGCCCTGGTAAGGTCTTGGTTGCTTACGCGCTAAGTTTTTCCGGAATCGCATTGATTCTTTCAAGCGCCTCAACCAATTGGTTCCAACGTTGCTCGACGGTACCGGTGTAGCCAATTGATAAACGTACAAGACCCGGTGATATATGTGCAGCGGTTTTGTCTTCATCCGTCATTTCACTGGAAGTGCTGCTACCGGAACAGGACATCAGGGTATCGAAATATCCGAGGCTGACAGCGACATAACCAAAGCGGTATTCATTCTGCAGCAGATCCAGTAACTCGTAGGCACGTTCTACGGTGCCCATATCCAGTGTCAGGATGCCGCCGTAACCATAATCCGGACAATGTAGTTCGCTCATCAATGCATGATCCGGGTGGTCAGACAGGCCAGGGTAGGTAACCGTCATACCCATTGCGTGCAGTCGTTCAGCAAACAATTGTGTGCGTTGACTATGTTCGGTCATGCGCAATGGCAAGTGGGGTATACGCAAGTTGATGTTGAAAGCGACTTGTGGATCCATGGTTGGGCCAAGAATCATCAGCATACCGGTGTGCAGGTCCATCAATTGCTGGATGAATTCAGCATCAGCACAAATGGCACCGGCTATATAATCGGATGCACCACTGATGAACTTGGTCATACTATGTATAACGATGTCAGCCCCCAGCTTTTTGGGGCTGAGGATCAGCGGGCTGAAGGTATTGTCCACCACGAGTTTTATACCATGCCGCCTGGCAATTTCGCCCAGGCGTGGAATATCAGCAACACGCAGGGTAGGGTTGGCTATGCTCTCGGTATATATCGCACGTGTGCGATCAGTGATAGCAGCCTCAACCGCATCCAGATCCGAGATATCGACCAAAGTGGTGGTGATACCGGTTTTGGGCGGTAGCAGGTCATGGAATAAAGCATAGGTGCCACCGTAAACCGTGTTTGAAGATACGATGTGGTCGCCGGCATCACACAGTTGCATCATGGTTGCCGAAATGGCTGCCATACCGCTGGCCGTACAATAGGCCGCCTCGGTGCCTTCCAACGCTGCGAGTTGTTTGCCAAGGTTGTAAACCGTCGGGTTGAAGTGACGTCCATAGAGATAACAACCGCCTTGATCGGGTCCTTTTTTTCCACCAAAGAGATCCGGCATCGTGTCTGAATGCATGACCGTGAAAGTGGTACTGGCTTCCACGGACATGTTAACGCCACCGTGCTCACCAAATTCATGTCGTGTATTGGCCAGGGTTTCTACTGGGTTACGATGTTTCATAAGATTTACGCCGATGGCGCCTCCCGGGTTCGAGTTTGATTGCAGATCCATCCAGGTACATTTCTATTGAACTGGAGGGTGTCATATCTTCTGGTGTTGTTAGCTATTATAGAATAATATTCCTATTCAGTTGATATCAACGAATAATATACGGATTATTGTGATGAAAAGGACATTGGATCGAATTGACTACGAAATTCTGACTCTGTTACAAAATAATGCTCGTATTTCCAACAAAGAGATCGCCCGTAAGGTTGGCCTGGCAGCTTCAACCTGCCTGGTGCGAATTCGGGTTTTGCAGAATTCTGGTGTAATCAGCGGTTTTCATGCGGAAATCGATCCGGCAAGTCTGGGTGTGGGTATCCAGGCCATGATTGCGGTGAGGTTGATACGTCACTTCAAGCCGGATGTGGAAGCTTTCCACCGGCATGCGTTGAGTTTGCCAGAGGTGGTTCAGTTTTATCATGTCGCCGGGCCAATCGATTTCCTGATTCATGTCTGGGCCCGCGACTCGGATCACCTGCGCCACCTTGCGATGACGGCATTTACTTCACGCGAGGAAGTGTCACATATTGAAACCGAGCTCATTTTCGAGCACATACGCAGTGCTGAAGTACCGTCATTTACAGACATTGAATCGGCCGATTGATGGTAATGTTTTGAGCATTTCCATGACTTGTGTCATAAAGTAATTGATTGACTCATGGTCTATGCTATATATTAGACATACACAGGAATAAACGATTCAGGTGTACGAAGGGTTGGGGAACCCCTCCGAAGTAAGTGTGATTTTAATGGGGTTTTAAAAAATCAGACTGCTGTGTATCCCCTCAGTATAAAAAGAACCAAAACAGCTAACAGGCATGGTGCCTGTTCAGTCAATCGCCAGTGATTGGTGAGGTTTTCCCGGTTGGATGACCGGAGAAATTTTTGACATGGAATAGTGGTTTGCGGATTTCCCGTAAACGCTAAAGTCTCCCTAAAGTGATTTGAGGATAGCCTTTATAGGCCATTCTGATCATTTAGTGGTCCCGCAATCAAAGGACTACATTTGAGGAGATAGTAATATGTTTGAAAGTATAGTAATTATTTTACCCAGGTTGCTACTGGTCTATATTGTGTTCAGGCTATATCGTAAGTTTTTCGGCTGGGATGTTCTTAAACAACCGTTGATCGGTCGCAATGGTAAGACAATACCGGGGGCACAGAGGACTCAGAAGGGGTATATATTTCTGAAAAGACCTCGTGGTACGCAAGCAGGAAAAGCCAAATTCAGAAAACTCAATGGCAACTTCAAAGTTCCCTGGGGTTGGTGATATACAGAATTTTTACGACGCATTCAGATATTAAATCGAACCAAGGCGTTATTCCAATTGGCTTCTGATAGCCACTTGGAGTGACGCCTTTTTGTTTTTAGCCAGAATGGCAAAGTGGCTATAGCCAGAATGGCAAAGTGGCTATAGCCAGAATGGCAAAGTGGCTATAGCCAGAATGGTAAAGTGGCTATAGCCAAGTTTGCGTGAATAAAAATACATAAAAACAATGTTATATCGTGTGGGACTATTCAGAGCGTTTGAGTGTAGCAGGCAATAAGGCTTCTACCCGTTCCATCACATCGAGGCAATCCACCATATCATTGATGTAATCGAGTTTGTCGGTTTCAAGAACCAGCACCTCGCTGAACTCGTATGAGCTTAGCCACTGTTCGTACAGACCCTCCAGTCTTTTCAGGTATGAGAGTGGTATATCCTGTTCCATTGTCCGACCACGCAAGCGAATGCGCTTGCGGAGTGTGCGCATGGAGCAACGCAGGTAAATCATCAGGTCAGGTGGCCGGATAGCATCAAGTATGATCTGGTAGAAATTCCAGTAGGTATCCCAGTCGCGTCCAGTAAAATTGCGCATCTTGTGCAGTGCTGTGGCGAAGATTTCCGCATCCTCATAAATGGTCCGGTCCAGCACGACAACACCGGACATCTTGTCCAATTGCCGGTGCATGCGAAATTTGTTGCTTAAGAAATAGAGCTGGGAGTGGAAAGACCAACGGTTCATATCCTGGTAAAAATCGGGAAGGTAAGGATTTTCGTCATTGGGTTCGTAAAATGGCTGAATTCCGTAAGTCCGGGTCAGGAATTCAACCAGTGATGACTTGCCCGTGCCGATGTTACCTGCAATTGCGATGGTTTTCCCGGGTGTTCTAATAGTTGGCTGAGTCTTGCTCATAATAGGCCCCGGCCGAGTTCAAGCACGACTTCGGCGAATTCTTCCGATCGAACCCCGGTCTGATCTTCTTTTTCTTTCTCCAATCGGGTCATTTTGTATCCTTTTTAAGGCCCAAGTCTGAAATAATGTATCGATGATATATCGATGAATCCCTTAATTACAGAAATCAATCCAGAAACGGGTTTTTAAAATGCGGAATAGATTAGAGCAACTTGAAAAGATGGCCGTCATGCTTGATCCGGCTGCAGGCCAGCGAAAAAATATGACAGAGCAAGCGATTGATTATGCAGAATCATTTCTGGAAAAACTGCCAGGCATGAAGGCTTTTGAAGTGGACGGTGGTTTAAGTGATTTATTGGATCAGCCATTTGGTGAAGTGGCTGAGGACTTGGCAGATTTGTTGGGAACACTGGATAAGGCAGTGAATACAGAAGGTATTAATCCTGCTTCCGGTGGCCACCTGGGTTACATGCCCGGTGGGGGTATTTATCCTTCTGCTCTGGGTGATTTCCTCGCCGATGTAACCAATCGTTATTCAGGTATTTCTTATGCGTCCCCCGGTGCGGCAAAAATGGAGCAACACCTGGTACAGTGGATGACCCGGTTGGTTGGTTATCCTGCAACATCAGGCGGTGATCTGACCTCGGGTGGCAGCATTGCAAACCTGACAGCGATCATAGCCGCACGGGAAACAATGGGTATTCGTTCCCGGGATATTGAAAACAGTTGTATTTACATGACTGCAGATACGCATCATTGCGTAGATAAATCAATACGCGCCGCCGGTTTGGGCGAGTGCCAAAAGCGCCATGTGCCAATGGACGATCAGTTCAGGATGGACGTGCCTGCGCTGGAGGAAATGATCTTGCAGGATCAGGCTGCCGGATTGCGACCCTGGCTGGTCACGGCTTCAGCGGGCACCACTGATACCGGTGCCGTGGACCCCATCTCTGAAATAGCAGCGCTGGCTGAGCAACATGGCCTATGGCTGCATGTTGATGCGGCCTATGGCGGGTTTTTCCTGCTTTGCGAAGAGGGCAGGCAAGTGTTACGTGATCTCGATAGAGCACATTCCATCGTACTGGATCCCCACAAAGGTATGTTTCTTCCCTATGGGTCGGGCGCGGTTTTGGTCAGGGATGTTGAATGGCTGGCGCGGTCACAGAGTTACGAAGCTGACTATATGCAGGACGCGAGCAATACCGATGGGCACTACTCGCCGGCAGATTTGTCACTGGAACTGTCACGCCCCTTCAGGGGGTTGCGTTTCTGGTTGCCTTTGAAGTTATTCGGGCTGGCGCCATTTCGCGCGGCTTTGGCGGAGAAAATCTGGCTGGCCCGGTATTTTCATGAAGAGTTGGAGAAATTGCCGGGATGGGAAGTGGGACCGTATCCGGAGTTGTCAGTGGCAACTTTCCGCTTTCTTCCCGATCAGGGCGACCAAAATGAATTTAATGAGCGACTGGTTGAAGCGATCCGGGCAGATGGAAAAGTGTTTATCAGTTCGACATTGATTGATGACAAGTTTGTACTGCGTTTGGCTGTTTTGCATTTCCGGACTCATCTGGATAATGTTGATTATTTGTTGGGGCTTTTGCAGCGTTTGGTGGTTGAGGTTGGTTGATTGGGGTGAGTCTACGATGTATCTCAGGAGAGAGATGCCCATGTCGCGGTGAATGGCGGGTGCTGATCTCATAGAGTAAAAGGTGCTCAGAGCGGCATTTAATGACTGCCGCGTGATTTGGTTTGATATTCAATGCTGGTGCCAGCTTGAAAGGCTTCGCGCCGCACATCCATGTGCTCTTTCGCTAGCTTGAAAGGCTTCGCGCCTCACATCCATGTGCTCTTTCGCGAAGTACCGCACGTCCTGTGCATAACGTCCTGTGCATAACATCCTGTGCATAAATTTGTTATATTTATCAGTAAATAACAAATAAGTAGCAATTTATGAAGCACCTCGCTAACCCAAACGAGATTACCCGCGAATCACTTGTAAGCATTCTTGATATCATGCACCGCCTTGCAGCACCGGAGGCAAGGCCGGAGCTTTTGCGCGAAATAATCGAGGTTGGCAAGGTGGCGATTGTTGCTGAAACCGGTGTGTTGTGGTTGCTGGATCAGAGTTCCCGGCAACTCGTAAAGGTGGTTCCGGCCAGCGATAACCCGGCCAAACTGACGATCGGTGAGGGTTGGGCCGGAAAGTGTGCAAGTGATCTTTCGATCAGCAATATCCACGAGTGCCGGGATGACGGCTTGTTTCTTGAGCACCCTATTCAAATCGAAGGTGGCGAAACACGTTCCCTGTTAAACATCCCCATCCTCGGTTCGGATGACTCATTATTGGGTGTAATGCAATGGCTGGGTGCAGAAGTCGGTCAGTTTGATGAACATGATGAATGGGTCGGGCCGGCACTGGCGGCGCAGGCCGCGGTGGCTATTCAGCATTCATACATGACCGATGAATTGCTTGCCAATGCAATACTCAGCAAGGAAGTCGCGGTAGCACGTGATATCCAGATGAGCACTTTGCCGGATACCATGCCCGATGTTGAAGGTTACGACCTGCATGGAGATTTTAAGCCGACCGACCATACCGGTGGTGATTTGTTTGACCTGGTGGTACTGGAAGACCGTTTGTTCATGTTGTTGGGAGATGCCACGGGTCATGGTTTTGGTCCGGCGTTATCAGCCACGCAGATGCAAGCCATGCTGCGGGTTGCGTTCAGACTCGGTGCCGACCTGGACAATGCTTATATGCACGTGAACAATCAGCTTGCCGAGGACCTGCCCGATGATCGGTTCATCACCGCCTTTATGGGGTTTCTTGATCCGGCAACACATCGCGTCAATTATCATTCGGGCGGGCAGGGACCCATATTGCATTTCCGGGCTGCGGATAAGAGCTGTCACTGGCACAAGCCGACCAACTTCCCTGTAGGCATCATGGATATTGATAATAGGCAGGAGTCTGCTGACCTGAGCCTGGAACAGGGTGATATTCTCGGGCTGATTTCGGATGGTGTTTACGAGTACGCCAATCTTGAGGGAGAAGAATTCGGTGAAGATGGGGTGGCTGAAATTTTCAGAACCAGCCATCAATTATCAATGGCCGGCTTGAGCAAACTCTTGATTGAGGCGGCCATGGAATTTGGTGGTGACGCACCACAGGCCGATGACATAACGTTGGTGCTCGTTCGTCGTTTGCCGGAATAATAGCTTGCCGCCAGTTTCGATAAAGGAAGAAAAAGATGGAACAAAAATTCAAACGCAGCTTTAATGAACTCAAGAATATTGTGTCAATGACGGAATCCATGTTCCTCAAAGAAGGACTGGAATCGAATCTGCGCAACGTAGTTGACTTGGCAACCGAAGAGTTGTTCGTCAATATGGTGACATACAATACTGAGTCCAATGAGGATATTCTGATCCAGATGGTGTCGCATGAGCATGGTATTGAGGTCAGCCTGACGGATTATGACGTGGAGAGATTTGACCCGACCAGTACTGGAGGCGTTGATGTAGACGCGCCTTTGGACGAGCGAACACCAGGCGGACTGGGTCTGTACCTGGTACTCAAAATGGTCGATTCCATTCATTATCAATACCGGAACCGGCAGAGCAAGATCACCTTTATAATAGATAGGAAATAAACGATGTTTGAAATTGAAATTGTCGACGATGGCATTGTTTCAGTGGGTGGACGTCTGGATGCAGCCCAGGCAGTCAAGGCACAGAATTTTCTGGACCAGGTCGAAGGCCAGTGTGTGCTGGACATGTCGAAGCTCGCCTATGTATCCAGTGCGGGCTTGGGTGTGTTACTGAAAACCCACAAGCGCCTGATGGCTTCCGGTAGCGGTATCAAGTTGATTAATGTTAATAATCACATCCACGATATTTTCTGTTATTCCGGCTTTGATAAGTTGTTTGAGATTGTCCCAGCGAGTGACTAATTGCAGAATTCCAGCTGCCCATGAAAATAATCTACATGTTCCCACCAACTTTTCCTGTCCAGGCATGTAGTTATGTATAAGGACAAGGATGCAGCCCTTGTAAACGACTGTAAGCGGGGTGACCGGAATGCGATGTCGCAACTGGTTAGCCAATATCAACGGCCTGTTTACAACGCAGCCTATCGCATACTGGGGAATACGGATGACGCAGCAGATACCACTCAAACAGTATTTCTCAAGGTGTTTGAGCATATCGCTGACTACGATCCGAAATTCAAATTTTTCAGCTGGGTATACCGGATAGCAATCAATGAAGCTCTTAACCAGGTTAAAAAACGCAAAAAGCAGGAGCCTCTGGATGACAGCCAGGTTTCACCGTGGCAAGGTCCTGCAGAAGATCTGGATTCAAAAAGGCTCTGCAACCGGGTACAGGGTGCACTGATGTTGCTGAGCGCAGATTACAGAACGGTAGTTGTTCTAAAGCACATTTCAGGCTGTAGCTATCAGCAGATCAGTGAAATATTGCAATTGCCTGTAAAAACCGTGAAGTCCAGGCTGTATTCCGCCCGCCAGTTAATGAAAAAAACACTCCAGAATGACGCAAGCCAGAATCAAGGATGCGGGCAGTCATGAATGAACATTCCAACAACGATAAACCTCTGATCGATCAACATGTATACGACCTGTTGAACGGAAGCGTAGATGGTGAACTCAACGCAACAGAGCAGGCTGAACTTGACCGCTTGATGGCCAGTTCTGAACAGGTGCGTGACCTCAACGAAGAACTCACTGCAATCAGTAGTCTTTTGGACCAGGTACCCGAACGTGAACCACCTGATTATCTGCAAAATGTCATTGAGAAACAGGTCAGGTTGCCTGTAGTGAACAATGCTTCTGACGGGAAACATGGCTTGTTCGGCAGCTGGTTGAATAGCAACTGGTTGCGTACCGGTTTCGCCCTGGCGGCCGGCGTGGTATTGACCGTTGGCGTTTATGAAATGGGGTCTGAACCGATTAGCGATCAGGACAGCGCAAACATGGTCGGCACCATGGTGAAAAATCCGCTGACAAACCAGGAAGACATATTAGGGTCTATACTTCTTAATACGGATGTACTGAGTGGTGTTGTAGAACTAAGGAACACCGATGAATTATTTGTTCTTGATATACAACTGAATTCGGATGGGCCTGCAGAAGTCGTCGTGAATTTTTCCAAAAGGGGCCTGGCATTTGAAGACATTACTCCCATGCAGGACGACAGGGGTGTGATTAATGAGTCAGATGGTTCTGTCAATCTCATCAGCAGTGGTGAGCAGCACTACACAATGAGGTTGAGACGTACGTCGGTACATGAGCAAACCAAACCTCTGAATTTGAAATTTTTTGCAAATAATAAGTTGGTTCGTGAGGCCGAGTTGAGTGTTTCACAGCAGTAAGATTCATTAATTATTTTCATAGCCACCAACTTTTTTGATTCAGGGTGGTATTAGAATCAGAGACCCGCAGCGGTCTTGATGATTTAAATTATAAGAGGAGCAAGGTATATGAGCATGAACAATCAGAAGACCCTGATAGTGGTAGCCGCGTTGGCAATCGTCATAGGCGGTGTTGCTTACCTGGGTGGAGATTTCCCGGCTGATAGTGATCAAGTCTCTGGAACGATTGTTCCTGCAGAAAGATACCGTGGAGAGCAGATCAACAGTGAAGATGTTCAGTTTGGCGATCAGAGTGTTGCCGAGTTGATGCAAACCGATGTTTATCAGCTCATTGTGACCGATGAAGCTTTTGCGAACGCACTGTCAAATGATGCCTTCCGCAATGCGATGGCCAGTGATGCATTCCGCAATGCGCTTTCCAATGAAGCGTTCCGTAATGCATTATCGAATGAAGCATTCCGTAATGCCCTGTCGAATGATGCTTTCCGCAACATGCTGTCAAATGATGCTTTCCGTAATGCCTTGTCAAATGACGCTTTCCGTAATGCACTGGAAAATGATGCCTTCCGCAACGCATTATCTAATGAGGCTTTCCGAAACGCATTGTCAAATGATGCCTTCCGTAACGCGCTGTCAAATGATGCCTTCCGCAATGCATTGTCAAATGATGCTTTCCGTAACGCCTTGTCAAATGACGCCTTCCGTAACGCTTTGTCGAATGACGCCTTCCGTAACGCATTGTCAAATGATGCTTTCCGCAACGCGCTGTCAAATGAGGCCTTCCGTAACGCATTGTCAAATGACGCTTTCCGTAACGCATTGTCAAATGACGCCTTCCGTAACGCATTGTCAAATGACGCCTTCCGTAACGCGTTTGCCAATGAAGCATTTCGTAACGCCTTGTCAAATGATGCATTCAGGAATGCTTTAGCCAACCAGGGTGATGCCTTCCAGAACGCAATGGAAAGCGAAGCGATGCAAAATGCCATGTCCAACGAGGCCTTCCGTAACGCAATGTCAAATGACGCCTTCCGCAACGCATTGTCAAATGATGCTTTCCGCAACGCGCTGTCAAATGAAGCTTTCCGTAATGCACTGTCAAGTGATGCATTCCGTAACATGTTATCGAATGACGCTTTCCAGAATGCATTGTCGAATGACGCTTTCCGTAACGCCTTGTCAAATGATGCCTTCCGTAACGCCTTGTCAAATGATGCCTTCCGCAACGCACTGTCAAATGACGCTTTCCGCAACGCATTGTCAAATGACGCTTTCCGCAACGCACTGTCAAATGACGCTTTCCGTAACGCACTGTCAAATGACGCTTTCCGTAACGCCTTGTCAAATGACGCCTTCCGCAACGCATTGTCAAATGATGCCTTCCGCAACGCATTGTCAAATGATGCCTTCCGCAACGCGCTGTCAAATGATGCCTTCCGTAACGCATTGTCAAATGACGCCTTCCGTAATGCACTGTCAAATGATGCTTTCCGTAACGCCTTGTCAAATGATGCTTTCCGTAACGCTTTGTCCAACGATGCTTTCCGTAATGCGCTGTCAAGTGACGCTTTCCGCAATGCAATGGCGAACGACGCTTTCCGCAATGCGCTGTCAAACGAC
>RCNC010000942.1_pt1 | contig 19294 bp, 20 predicted proteins | sample 2041301 | NCBI WGS metagenome assembly RCNC01 (sample SAMN09708231, study PRJNA481090) | Marine sediment metagenome, whole genome shotgun sequencing project. | biome: marine sediment; feature: ocean; material: sediment; isolation source: Sewage treatment plant 13A marine sediment (STP13A) ...
CGCCGTTTTGATCCTGTAAATTAAAAGCCGGGGCCTCAGAGCCCGCAGCGGGTGGGTCGCCGGCGAACACCGGCATGGATAAAAGAACTGTGAGAAGGAATAAAAGAATTCTGTTCATGATGTATTGCTCCTAGCTTGAAAACACGATTCTTGGCCGGTTAAACAAGGTTGCCGCCACCGCGGCAAATCCAAAACCTATCAGCAGTGTGCTGCCCATCGACATGGCCAACCACAGAAGGCTGACAGACTCACCCCGCACGAATTCACCAATCAACAGGTTCTGGGAAAACATGGGAATAGCCATCATCCAGGTTTCGGGCTTCATCGGGTTAACCATAAAAATCAAACTGGGAATCATCGGAATCATGAAAACCAGACTCATATAAGATTGGGCTTCACGCAGGCTTTTTGCAAGTGCAGCCAGTGTGGTTAACATGGCAGCGGCCAGGATGACAACAGGTGATATCGCCATCAGTATGCCGCCGACTGCCTTTCCACTGAGGTTGAGATCGACGCCGAGAGCACCCGTAGGTAACAGTGGAAAGGCAAAGCGGAACGCCAACAGGGTTAGTACCAGTGATGCAAAGGCAAAGGTCGCAGTGGCCGACATTTTGCCTAACATGATTTGCCAGCGTGGCACCGGACTGATTAACAGGGGCTCCAGTGATTTGCGTTCTTTCTCGCCGGCTGTCGAATCAATGGCTAAATGCATTCCACCGGTGAAGGCGGTGATCATCAGTACATAAGGCAGCATGATCATGACCAGCATACCGCGACTCTGTGGTGTGGATAAATCCACGTCCTTGATCATGATAGGTGAGCGAAGTGTGGGTGAAACCCCTCTCAGTTGCACCCGTAATTGACCGATCTGGGCACCGTAGGCATTCAGTAATCCCCGAATCCTTTGCTGGGGAATACGCGATTCCCGTCGTGAAGGGTCTGCGATCACTTCAATAACCGCGGGTTCACCTGTTGTCCATTGCTCTCCGAACTGTTCAGGAATGCGGACAATGACCTGGACCTCCTGGGTTTTGACCGACATTTCCGGATCTGCCGGCGCTGCCTGGATAACGACACCCTGCTGCTCCAGGAATCCGACCAGATTGGGTGCGTGCTCCACACCCACTACGGGAACTTCCAGTACTTTTTCGGCATTTTCCTGCTGTTTGCTGCCGGCGAAATAGGCCAGACCAATAAACAGGATGGGGAACAGAATTGGACCTAAAAGCACCGAATTGAAAAGCGAGCGCCGGTCGCGCAGGTTCTCACGTATTTCTTTTTTGTAAACCGTTGCGAGACCACTCATGCCAGCAATCCTTCTTCAGAACCGATCAGTCGCACAAAAGCGTCTTCGAGCGTGTCGCAGTCACTTTTCTGCAGCAGTTCTGCCGCCGTTCCATCAGCTGCGATCCGGCCATCGGCGATGATGACAATCCGGTCACATAGCGCTGCAACCTCCTGCATGATGTGGGTAGATAAAATCACCGAATGACCGGCTTCTTTCAAGCTGAGAACATAGCGCCGCAAAGCCCGCGTACTCATGACGTCAAGCCCGTTGCTGGGCTCATCCAGCATAACGGTCTGCGGGTTATGTACCATTGCACGTGCAATCGCGACCTTGACACGCTGTCCCTGGGAGAATCCTTCAGTACGCCGTTCGATGAAGTCTGACATATCCAGTGTTTCTGACAATTCTTCAATACGCGTGTTGATATCCTTGCCCGACATACCATGCAGTTTGCCGTAATAAGCAATGTTTTCACGCGCACTCATACGTGTATATAAACCGCGGCTGTCAGGCACAACACCCAGTGTGCGCTTGATCTCCATTGCATCTTTTGTTGGGTCCAGTCCGTCAATGCGAATTTCACCTTGGTCAGGAGGCAATAGTGAGTACAGCATTCTCAGTGTTGTGGTTTTGCCGGCACCATTTGGTCCCAGCAAACCGGTGATCTCACCGTCACGTACTTCAAAAGAAATACCCCGGACGGCTTTAACTTTACCGAAAGACTTGTGCAGGTTGCTTACTTTTATCATGGCCAGATCTTCTGTGTTCCTTCGATGTAATAATTGCGAGCTTCAGCTCTCCTGTGGGGTTTCGCTGCAAGGCGCAGTGCGCGGTGAATGGCTAGTCCTTTACAAGCGATGAAACGCAGCGGCGGAATCCCACAGGAGGGCCCTGCGGGTTGGCTTGTCAGTGTCCATGGACATCGTTGCACCTCTTGCCAAGGACTAAGGCCATTACCTGCGAGGTGCGCCTTGCCATGAACACTGACAAGCCAACTGAACTCGTAATTATTACGTCGAAGGAGCACTAGGGGTTGGGCCCAAGCAGGCTGGTAAAAAACGGTGCGGGTCGGATATTTTCCACGCAGGCTATATCAATGTCTTCAACCGTTCCTTTGTTGATGAATTCTGTTGTGATATTGCGTAAGCAGACATTTTTCATCACCGAATGTGACTGACCTTGCGCAACCAGGTTCAGGCTGTTGGGAAAGGTCTCGGCGGTTTGAGCGGCGTAATGTGGTGGCGTCACCGGGTCACGTTCACCTGACATCAGTAAAACCGGAACATCTGAGACAACCGGAAGGTGGAAACCTTCAGGTGCCGGGTCATGTGGCCAGACTTTACATTGCAAGTCGACAATTTCTAACATCAGGTTACCCATCAGGGTATCGCTGTAGTCTGCTGATGTATCAATAAACGGGTAATCCTCACTGCACAGAACCGACAACTCCATGCCGCGTGCCAACATATCGTTTAAACCGGTCATGACCAGGACCGCCTGGCTGGCCAGTCGTGACAGGTTGCCGGTGGTCAGTGCTTCGTGAACCAATAGCGGTATCAGCGCCTGGGTTTCACTGCTGTAGCTGAGGAAACGGATGGCGACAGCCAGGGTGTCGGCTGTTAAACGCACATCCTGTGGTTCACCGCTTACCGGGTTGATCATCGTTATCTGCTGTGGCTTAGCGCGGAGTTGCGTGAACAAGTCGTTCAATTCATCCGCCTGACGTGGAAAAAGTGAATTACAGCTTGCATCATCAGCACAGTCCGCAAACACTTTTTCCACACTGCGATCCAGCATCGGCGCGTGTTCCTGACCCAGTGCAAGCTGCATGGGTACAACGCTGTCGAGGGTTACGCTGCGAACGGTTTCAGGGAACAGTCTCAGGTACACCTGGGCAGCGCGGGTACCGTAGGACACACCCATGAGATTGATCTTTTCATAACCCATGGCCTCGCGGACAAGGTTGTAATCGCCCATCGCAATGGAGGTGGTATAAAAGCGTGGATCGCCGTCCAGTTCAGCCAGGCATTTTGCGGTTTCTGTGCGGATCAGATCCAGGTCAATTTCCTGGTTAAGGTCTTCCGCAACTTCAGATTCACATGCCAGTTTGTTGGATTGACCGGTACCACGCTGATCGATCATCACGATATCGCGGGTTTTGCGTATCCTGTTGAGTACAGATCGCATTATGACCCAAGTCTCGCTGGCCGCCTGTCCTGGACCACCTGCGAAAAAGAATACCGGATCGGGTTCGGTGGCTTTACCGGTTGCGGGTGCGATGGCTACGTTTAAGCTTATACTCCGGCCTGCAGGATCAGCGGGGTTCTCCGGAACTTCCAGGGAACCGCAACGTGCACTGGCGGTGAGGTTGGTGCCGGGAAGCGCAAGCATGCAGTTGCTGAACTCGATCTGATTCGAATCAGGCAAAGCCAAAACAGTTTTAGGCAGCGCCATTAATAACAGCACCACACAGAGTAAATATTTATTCATTTGGTTATATCTTTTGAGCGATTACACAGGGTAAACAGCCAGCTATCATACGTCCATAGGCAATTTGTCAAACTGATGTGTGAAAACATCGGGTGCGTGACTTGTTACGCACGTTTTCCCAGACTTTGAAACGTGCGTAACAAGTTACGCACCCTACATCGCGCACGTTTTCCCAGACTTTGAAACGTGCGTAACAAGTTACGCACCCGTTTGGGATCGGTAATTTACGTGCAGCGAGTTACGCGCCACCCATTCCCCCGTATAATATGTCGCTCACAGACCCTGGGTCGACCATCTTATGTATGCATTGCAAGTCAGCAATCTGAAGAAGACTTACGCCAATGGTGTTGAGGCCTTGAGGGGTATTTCCCTGAATGTTGAAGAGGGCGACTTCTTTGCGTTTCTGGGGCCCAATGGCGCCGGTAAATCTACCTTGATTGGTATTATCAGTTCACTGGTCAATGCCAGTTCGGGTGAGATCAATGTTTTTGGCACCAGCGTGCAGTTACAACGCTCAAAGGCCATGGCGCAAATTGGACTGGTTCCGCAGGAGCTGAATTTCAACCAGTTTGAAAAACCGCTGGAAATTATTGTTAACCAGGCAGGCTATTACGGTATCAACCGCAAGATTGCGTTGAAACGGGCAGAGAAATATCTCAAGAAATTACAGTTGTGGGATAAGCGTGACGAAATTTCCCGGTTCCTCTCGGGTGGTATGAAGCGACGGTTGATGATAGCCCGGGCGATGGTCAATGAGCCCAGGCTGTTGATACTTGATGAACCCACAGCAGGCGTGGATATCGAGATAAGACGATCCATGTGGGAGTTCATCCGCGAAATCAATGAAAATGGAACCACGGTGATTCTGACCACTCATTATCTCGAAGAGGCCGAGGAGCTGTGTCGTAATATTGCCATCATTGATCACGGTAAGATTGTCCGGAACACGGATATGAAATCTTTACTGGGAACACTGGAAGTGGAAACATTTGTGCTTGATATTCGCGAACCCTTGTCAGCGTCACCGCAGATAGAGGGCATGGATTTCAAATTAAGAGATCAGTTCACCCTCGAGGTTTCATTGCCGAAACAGAAATCACTGAATGCCCTGTTTTCGGCGTTGGATAAGTCTGACATACGTGTTCTGAGCATGAGAAACAAAGCCAATCGTCTCGAGGAGTTGTTTTTACGTCTGGTAGATTCGGGAGCATCAACATGAGTGCGCGAGTGAACTGGACAGGTTATAAAACCATTGTGCGCAAGGAGGTCACGCGTATATTGCGTATCTGGGCCCAGACCGTGGTGCCTCCTGCGATAACGATGACACTCTACTTTATCATCTTCGGCAACCTGATTGGCCGTCGCATTGGTGAGATGGGTGGCTTCGACTACATGCAGTTTATCGTGCCGGGATTGATCATGATGTCGGTTATTACCAGTTCCTACGGTAATATGGTTTCATCCTTTTTTGGCGCCAAGTTCGGCCGCCATATTGAAGAACTATTGATTTCGCCGTTGCCAAACTGGGTCATCCTGGCCGGTTATGTTACCGGTGCATTGGTCCGGGGCCTGATGGTTGGTTCGGTGGTGATGCTGGTATCGTTGTTTTTTACACGGATCGAGGTGCAGCACCCGTTCATCATGGTTTCCGTGTTATTGATGACTTCTATCGTGTTTGCCATGGCCGGTATGGTTAATGCCATATTTGCCAACAAGTTTGATGACATAGCCATCATACCAACCTTTATCCTGACACCGTTGACCTACCTTGGTGGGGTTTTTTATTCCATCAGCCTGTTGCCGGAATTCTGGCAGAGAATTTCAGCCTTTAACCCGATTTTGTACATGGTTAACGGTTTTCGCTACGGGATACTGGGTGTGTCGGATGTTGAGATTGGTTACGCCTATGTCATTATGGGTGTTTTTGGCGTTTTGTTGGCCAGTTTGTGTCTGTGGCTTTTGCACCGTGGCATCGGTTTGCGAAGTTAGATCTCTTATCTGGCTATTAACAACTCGATAGTTCGCCTGCGATATAATAAGAAGTTCACAGGAGCCTATCGAACTTTCCCCCTTCAGGATCGGTCAGACAGGACTGACTCCCTAACACTATTATTTTTGAGTGGTATACATGACGACAGACTATAAAACTGAGAAGGCTAAAACTAACTGGCCTGCAACACTGACGCTGAGCCTGACATTTCTGGCGGCAATTACCATCGTGCCCTGGTATGGAATTACTTACGGATTCAGTGGTTGGGCCTGGGCATTCTTTGCAATATTGCTGGTGGTATGTGGTATCGGAATCGGCAGCGGGTACCATCGCCTGTGGTCACATCGGGCCTATGAAGCACATTGGCTCATGCGTTTGTTCCTGGCAATTGCCGGCGGAATGGCCGTTCAGAACAGCATCCTGATCTGGTGCATTCGCCACCGCTTTCACCACCGCGATGTGGACGACAACGATAAGGACCCGTATTCAATCGGACGTGGTTTCTGGTTTGCGCACGTCGGCTGGATGTTGAAAGACTACGAAAGCGGCAGGTTGGACTGGAGTGTCGTACCTGACCTGGAGCGTGACCCGATCGTTGCCATGCAACATAAGTATTACGGCTTACTGGTCTTATTAACCAATGTTGCCCTGCCGTTGTTATTGGGCTGGATGGTAGGTGATGTCTGGGGTGTGTTCTTATTGGCTGGGGTTTTGCGTCTGGTTGTCAGCCATCACGTGACGTTTTTCATCAACTCACTGGCACATATGTGGGGTAGCCGTCCCTATACAGATGAGAACTCTGCGAGAGACAACTGGTTTCTGGCTATTGTTACCTACGGTGAGGGATATCATAACTTCCACCACCTGTTCCAAAGCGATTACCGTAATGGTATCCGCTGGTGGCAGTACGACATCAACAAATGGTTTATTTCTGCCTGCTCCTGGATGGGACTGGCCAAGAACCTTAAGCGCACACCTGATTTTAAAATTCAGCGTGCCCGTCTGACGATGATGTTTAAACGTGCTCAGGCAAAAATTGAGAAATACGGCGAGAATCCCCGTTGGGGCAAGATGCTGGAAACGGAATACGCGCAGTTCAAGGAAACCGTGAATCAATGGCAGCAACTGCAGATGGAACGTATGCAACAAAGCCGGCAGAAACTCGCCGATGCCATTGATCAGAGTACCTTGACTGCCCGCTACCGGGAACTGGAGCAGGAACTCAAAATGCAGCGCAAACGCGTACTCTTGCTAACGGCTCAATTTATTGGCTGAGGCAGCGCGGATCGTTATGTAAAAAAGGAGCCGACTGGCTCCTTTTTTTGTAATCTTGCCCGTACTTGTTACTCACGCGGTTGGCCATTCTAATGGTAATACTGCACATGGAAGTGCGGCACGATTGTGTCAATTTTGCATGAAACGTAGGGTGGGTAACTTGTTACCCACGATTATATTTTTCCCGCACCAAATCGTATATTGGATCATACCTCTGTGGGTGACGAGCTACCCACCCTTGTACGTCTTGAGCTTAGCACTTACGAAACAAAGGGGTTAAAAACGTGGGTAACAAGTTACCCACCCTACGATTCGTGTAAGCCCGAAACAATCGCTGCACACAGCCCAGGCTGCCCTCTCGACCGGTTCCCGGTCTGTACATAACCCAATTTACGGGAGGCGGAAAAACTTTCCTGCATTACGGGTCGTGGCCTCTGCCAGTGTCTCGGGGTGCTCGTCCCTGCAGGCGGCCAGGGTGCCGAGTATCCAGGGCAACAGACGTGGTTCATTGCGGTGGCTCTTGATTTTCGGTCGCAGGTTGCGTGGTTTCAGATAGGGCGCATCCGTTTCAATCATCAACCTGTCTGACGGAATATCTTTCATATATTCCTTCATATGCGTCCCCCGGCGCTCATCGCAAAGCCAGCCGGTGATTCCGATATGACAATTCAGATCAAGACATTCATGCAATTCAGCTTTATTGCCGGTGAAGCAATGTACGACCACATCATTTAAGCGGTCACGGTATTGTTTGAGTATGGCGATAAAATCGTCATGGGCGTCGCGTTGATGCAGAAAAAATGGCAAACCGGTTTCAATTGCAATTTGAATCTGTCGTTCAAATGAATCCCGCTGAGCATCGCGTGGAGAGAAATCGCGAAAGTAATCCAGCCCTGTTTCCCCGATAGCAACTACCGCTTTCCGACCTGCCAGATCTCGCAGCAAGGTGTCCGTTTCATCATCGTAGTCGGAAGCATGGTGCGGGTGCACGCCTGCGGTTGCAAACAGTTGCTGTGGCCACTCCTTGGCCAATTGCGATGCTGCCAGGCTGCCCTCAGCGCTGGCACCCGTGACAATCATCCGGGTCACACCGGCCTGATGTGCCGCTTCAATAACCTTGTCCCGGTCGATATCGAATGAGTCGTGGGTCAGGTTGCAACCAATGTCTATAAGTTCCATGGCGCGCATTGTATTGTTTTTTGCCATACAATTCTGCACATGCGAGTGAAATGGAACGCTTTGTGGCGACTGATGCGGTTTGATAAACCGATTGGCATACTTTTGTTGCTATGGCCGACGCTCTGGGCTTTGTGGATAGCGGGTGAAGGTCATCCTTCGATCAAGAATGTACTGATATTTTGTACCGGCGTCGTGCTGATGCGCGCGGCGGGTTGCATCATGAATGATGTGGCCGACCGGGATTTCGATCCGCATGTGGAACGTACACGCAGCAGACCGCTGGCCTCCGGGGAGTTGACCGTTCGTCAGGCCCTGGTTGTCTTTTTTGTAGTGATGTTGCTGGCTTTTGGTTTGGTTTTGATGACCAATGCACTGACCATCAAGCTGGCTTTTGTCGGCGCGTTACTGGCATCTACCTATCCATTTTTCAAGCGCTGGACACATTTACCGCAGGTGGTTCTTGGACTGGCATTCGGCTGGGGTATACCGATGGCTTTTGCCGCGGAGAACGGCTATGTCGCATCCATTGCCTGGTTGATTTTGCTTATCAATGTGATCTGGTCGGTGATTTACGACACCCTGTACGCAATGGTGGACCGTGATGACGATATCTCTATTGGTTTGAAATCAACTGCAATTTTGTTTGGCCGTTACGATCTTTCAATATTGCGTTTATTGAAAATAATAATGATAGCCCTGCTGGTGTTGCTGGGTTTTAAGCTGCAGTTTTCAACGCCGTGGTTCGTTGGTGTGTCGATTGCTGCGGTTTTGTTTGCCAGGCAACAATACCTGGTCAGAAATCGCGACCGTGATGTCTGTTTCCGGGCTTTTTTGAATAACAACTGGGTCGGCCTGGTCATTTGGGTCGGTTTGTTGGCGAATTACGCGGTCAATTAAAAATGCTGTCCATGCAAGGTTACAGAACCCGTATTCAGACCCCGGAGGCTGCCGATGAACAGGCATTTCTGGCCGCGATGCAGGAAAGCGTTGGTCTGCATTATCCCTGGGTTTCAGCACCGAAAAATCATGTGGGTTGGATGCGTTATATGAAACGTCTTAAGCGGGACAATGAAGCCGGGTTCCTTGTAAAGCGTATACAGGATGGTGTCATTTGCGGTGTGATCAACCTTAATGTCATTACCTATGAGGCCTTGTGTGGCGCTTATGTCAGCTATTTTGGTGTCGTCGGCCAGGCTGAAAAGGGTTATATGAAAGAGGGTATGTTACAAGTGATCCGCCATGCCTTTGAGGCGTTGGGTCTACATCGGCTCGAGGCCAATATACAGCCGGGGAATTTGGCTTCTATTGCAATGGCGCAGTCCACAGGGTTTCAATATGAAGGATTTTCGCCACGTCTGCTGAAGATCAATGGTAAGTGGTGTGATCATGAGCGCTGGGCAGTTCTTGCCCATGATGAGTGAGGCCTGATCCTACGTTATAGGGTTGACACTACACTAACGGTTGCCGGGCATCGCACGGGCCGCCACCCATATATCCACGCGTTTTGCACCGGCTTTTTTCAGCACCCTGGTGCATTCGGTAACCGTCGTCCCCGTGGTCATAACATCATCGATCAGGGCGATGTGACGACCTGGTTGAATTGGGCCATGCCAGTAGAAAGCACCACGCACGTTTCTTCGGCGTTGCTTACGACTCAGGCCAGATTGTGCTTGCGTGTGCCGGTGTCGCCTCAGGGCAGTGGTCAGCAATGGAATGTCCAGTACCCTGCCGACATAGCTGCCCAGTTCACATGCCTGGTTAAAGCCGCGTTTTGTCATTCTCAAGTTGTGCAGCGGTACGGGGATCAGCACATCCGGACGATAAAAATAATTGGCAGAGACATATTCACTTAGCAGGTGACTCAAAACCCTGCCTGCTGCAAGTTGCCGCCTGAATTTAAATGCCTGTATCAACCGGTCTGCAGGAAACCGGTATTGCAATGGGTAAACCGTACGTGTGAATGGTGGTGTGTTTGTAATGCAGGCACCACAGATTCTATCCAAAGTTGAACCCAATGGAAGACCACACTGATAACAATGCGGGCCGGGCTGTGGCAGGTCAGTTTCGCAGCTTGGACAGATACAGATCGAGGTTGAGGATAGGCCACAGAGCACACAACGCGGTGGTAACAGGTAATCCAGTGCGGTTCGCCACCAGCGACCGTCAAGCCGTTGGAGATTCTCAGGTTGAGGGGCCATGACCGCTTGCCGACTGTGGTATTTGAGCTTTTTGTGACATCATTTGTTGAGCTGTCGTTTTAGTATGTTGTTTGTACTCCAATACCCGGTAAGTTCAAATCAGCGGTTTGCTTGGCATCAAGTCGGTTGTTTGTCCTCATTTATGTAAGAAACTACGCCGAAGTAGGCTATCATTCGCGGGTTTTTACACGCAGGGCAAATGGTATGAGCCTGACACCACTGGACAAACAAGCGATGAGGCAGTCGTTCGACCGTGCCGCATCCAGCTATAATGAGCATGCTGTGTTGCAGCGTGAAATCGAATCAAGGTTATTGGAAAGAATTGAGTTTCAACGTCTTGAGCCCGGCATGATACTCGATCTTGGCAGCGGTACCGGTTCAGCCAGCCATTCGCTGGCGGCACAGTTTCAGAAGGCAAATGTCATTTCGCTGGATTGGGCGCCCGCCATGTTGCTCGAAGCAGGGAAAAGAGAAGGGCTTGATAACAGTGTCGATGCCAGGCTGTCAAAAATATGTGCGGATATGCACTGCGTGCCATTGGCATCGCGAAGTGTAGACCTGGTATTTTCCAATCTCGCTTTGCAATGGAGTTATGATTTACCCGCGATTATTTGCGAGTTTCGACGCATCATGAAAGCGGATGCCATGCTTGTCTTTAGCTGCTATGGACCGGATACACTGCACGAACTCAAACAGGCGTGGCGGGCCGTGGATGACCTGCCACACGTCAATGATCACCCGGACATGCACAATATTGGTGACGAACTTTTGGCCGCCGGTTACCGCGAACCGGTGATGGATGCCGAACGACTGACACTTGAGTACCCCGATGTTCATTCACTGATGCGCGACCTTAAGGGATTAGGTTCTCACAATGTAGCCAGCCACAGGTTGCGTGGACTGACCGGGAAGACCCAGTTGGAAAAAATGCTGCGGACCTATGAACAATTCCGCCGTAACGACCGTTATCCAGCCAGTTTTGAAGTGATATACGGCACGGCTTTTGCACCGTCCGAAGGCCAGCCGATGAAGACTCCGGATGGTGATATCGCCACATTTTCCGTGGATGCACTACGTTCATCCTCTAAAAACAGGTGATCATCCTGAGTATTTAATAAATCAAGGCTTGGTCCGTATTCATGTATATAATTTTAGATTTATTTGCGCTAAACTTAACAAATGTAGGGGTGAATTTTCTTTACGGATGTATTTTTCTGAATTTGACCCGAAAGGGTCTACAGAATCGAATTTGGCGTTCCCCCTTATGCCATTTTCGTATTGAGGCTCGACGCTCCCCTTGTGTTGAGCTTCGATGAAAGGACCAGCTGACCCCTTGCTGGTCCTTTCTTTTATGTAAAACACACACTCCTGACGGAAAAACCACCTTCCCATATATACCAATAAATCAGTTTTTACCTTTTAAGCCTTTAATAAGCTAGGATGGTAGCTGAATTGACAGAATCTGTAAGGAGATATGTATGACTAAAGTGGACTTGGACAAGGTTCAGACCCAGTTGACCCGTGCAATACAAAAAGACGCACCGTGTGTTTTTGAGGAAGAAATACCGGTATTGGTTACCCTGGATAACGGTGTTAAGTACAAGGGTTTTGCCTTCGAAGTACAACCGAAGAGTGATAACTTTCCAAATGGGCTGGTGATGGTACGCACATCAAATTCGGATATAGGCGTTCCAGTTAACTATATTAGTGACAGATAAGCAGATATGAAAACCGGGTGTATCAGAGCGGTTCATTAAGAAAACTGATCTCGACACCGGTGCCGGATGGGTCTTTACAAAAAATTTGAGTCAGACTGATTTCAGGTAAATAGCTGGTACGGTACTCAATGCTGAACGTATCTAACTGCTCAAGCACTTTTGCCAGGCCGGTGGTCCGCAAGGCAAAGTGGTCAAAATAACCCTGTTTTTCATTCTCGTGATGACGGGAACTCACAAAAAGATGGATGATTGCTTTATCTTCTGAATATAACCAATAGCCATCATTTGAAAAATTTGGTCGAAACCCCTCTGTGAGACCAAGGACATCGCAATAGAAAGCCCTGACTTTTTCCAGGAGTTCAGCTGGAGCACTGATATTGACGTGGTCAAGTTGCATAATAATTCCTCAAATCTCAATAAGCGTCGGTCACGGCCTCTTTGACCAACTGATTTAACTGCGCAATACCAAAGCTCGGTAATGGGCGCCCGTTAACAAAAAACTCCGGTGTTGCGCGGATATTCAGTGTCTGGCCATCCTGAACATCCTGCTGAATGGTCCGTGCTATTTCGGGGCGATTCATATCAGCTGCCAGTTTTTCCTGATCAATATCCAATGAGTTCAATATGTTCAGGGCACGCATTGGCTGAGAATTATGATTGACGATCCAGCGATCCTGGTTGTTGAACAATATTTCCAGGGCTGGCCAGAATTTGCCCTGTTGGTGTGCCGCTTCCAGCATTTTAACCACCTGGTCTGAACCCGGATGTAGCGGGGCATAGCGCACCATCACCCTCACCTGGCCCGGATACTTGCTGATCAGTTGCTTCACATAGGGCAGGAAATCCCTGCAAGTACCACAGGCCGGGTCCAAAAATTCGACTATGGTCACCCTGGCGTCAGCAGGTCCCTTGGTGGCCGCACCTTGCCTTTCCACTATAGCCTGGTTTTGGCTGGTGGCTCCATCTTGCACAGTACCCTGATGGTTCCGATAAATCATCGTGGCCATAAAGAAGGCCAGTAAAAGTATCCCTGCTACGGCGATAAAAATTGTTTTTTGGTTCATGATGTTTCCATTTTATGCGTGTAAAACAGCAAAATTCCAATGAGAGTGAAGGTCAAAAAAGACAAGGTAGGAATGTTTAGAAAACCGAGTAATGAAATGTGGGTTTCCGAACAGGGAATACCCTGCACGCAGGGCTGAGCACTTTCCGGGATGATTCCGATGACCAGCAGTACCTGGTATAAAGCGATGAGCCATCCCACGCTTGCCAGCGCCGCCGCATACCGCACCACCCCGGGATCATATGGGAACAGGCCAAGGGCCAGAATGACCACCAGGGGATACATGGCAACACGCTGATACCAGCACAATTCACATACCGGAATGCCCATCACTTCACTAAAAAAAAGGCTGCCCAGCGTTGCAATGGTCACCAGTATCCATGCCACAAAAAGCAGAGACCAAACCGGCCTGGTTCTTTGGGCTACGTCTGTTTTACTCACACATCATCCTGCAAAAATTAAACGCTGTAGCCTAACTCAAAATAGTTCATGACGAACGGTTTTTTTCCTCATACACTTGTGATCGTTTTCCGAAAAGAGATTGCCATGAAAAAAATGATAGCGCTGCTTGGCGAGACCGCTGCCCTGATCGCCAGGTACAGGGGTGATGACTTCTCGGGGAAAGCACCAGTTTTGTTGTTGGGCCATATGGATGGCGTTGAGGCCCTTGCGGTATGAGTGAGAAAGTCGAATGCGTTGTTGTCGGGGCCGGCGTGGTCGGTCTCGCGATCGCAAGGGCACTCGCGCTCACCGGCCGTGAAGTTCTTATTCTTGAAGCAGAGAGTGCATTTGGCACGCAGACATCAAGTCGAAATTCCGAGGTTATTCATGCGGGGGTCTATTATCCGACCGATAGCCTGAAGGCAAGCACCTGCGTGCGTGGTAAGGAACTGCTCTATGCATATTGTCAGCAACGTGGCATTGACCATCAGCGCCTTGGCAAGTTAATTGTTGCTACTGATAGCCGGCAGATTGAAGTACTTCAGGCTTATCAAGCCCAGGGTCAGGTAAATGGCATCAATGATCTTGAGCTATTGTCGCAATCCGAACTCAATCATATGGAGCCCGAAGTTCGGGCTCTTGCAGCGCTATGGTCGCCATCAACCGGAATCGTGGACTCCCATGCGTTAATGCTCAGCTTGCTTGGCGATTTTGAAAATGCTGACGGCACACTGGTAGTGAGGAGTCCGGTGTCACGTTTCAGGCAGGTGCCGGAAGGGTTTGAAATTGAGGTTGAAGTTGACGGGACACCTCTGAGACTCCAATCACGTTTCCTGGTCAATTCGGCTGGTCACGGGGCGGTGGCGTTGGCGAGAGCATCCGAAACGGATCATCCAGTGAAAACCCAATTCCTGGCGGGGCACTATTTCAGCTATTCCGGCAAGTCTCCTTTCAAACACCTGGTCTACCCTGTTGCCGGGTCCAGCAGCCTGGGTATTCACGCCACGCTTGATCTTGGCGGACAATTGAAATTCGGGCCAGATATCGATTGGCGTGAAAAACTCGATTACACGTTTGATTTGCAAGAGAGCCGACGACAACATTTTGAAAGCAGTGTTCGCAAGTATTTTCCAGGCCTGGAGACAAATCGTTTGCAGCCAGGCTATGTTGGCATCCGGCCAAGAATTCCCGGCCCAGGGGAGCCCGCAGTGGATTTTGTGATTGCCGGTCCTGAGATTCATGGAGTGACCGGCCTGGTTCAGTTGTTCGGCATTGAGAGTCCGGGTCTCACCGCGAACCTGGCTATTGCCGAACAGGTTGTCAGCAGGCTTAAGTCTGAATAATCATGGCAAATGCGGTTTTGCCAGGTAGTCGTTGCTCTGCATTTCGGTCAGGCGGCTGGCCGTGCGCTGAAATTCAAATGCCAGGCGGTTACCGCAATAGAGATTATCGATGGATCCATCCGCTGAGATCAGCATTTTGACATTGCGGTCGTAGAACTCGTCAATAAGATTGATAAAACGACGCGTTGCATCGGCATTGCCCTCATCCATCAAGGGTACGTCTGAGAGCAACACCGTATTGAAGGCGCGTGCTATTTCAATGTAATCGGCGGTGCTGGTCGGCAAATCACAGAGTGCCCCGAAACTGAACCATATGATTCCATCACCCCTTTGTCTGGCGTGCAGGCTGCGGCCGTTGATCTCAAGATGGGTGTCCAGTAAGCAACCGCCTGACATACTTTCAAAAGCCTTGCCGAGGCTGGTTTCAGCATGGTTATCCAAAGGCTGAAGGAAGATTTCCGAACGCTGTAACAGACGCAAACGGAAATCCCGTTCGCCATCGACATGTAAGCTCAGGCAATGCTCTTTTAGTGACTCAATTGCGGGTAAGAATTTAGCCCGTTGCAAGCCGTCCCGGTAAAGATTGTCCGGTGCCACGTTTGAGGTGGCAACGAGTGTGACGCCTTCCGCAAAAAGCGCCTGGAACAGACCACCGAGCAACATGGCATCGGCGATATCGGAAACAAAAAACTCATCAAAACACAGCACACGATACTGCAACGCCCATTCGTGGGCGATTTCCGGTAAGGGGTCGCGGGTTGATTGTTTTGCTTTCAGGGCTGTATGTATACGCGCCATAAATCGGTGAAAATGAATTCGCAGCTTGTCCTTCCCCGGCAGACTCTCGAAAAACATATCCATCAGCCAGGTTTTTCCACGTCCGACGCCGCCCCACATGTACAGGCCTTCAACCGGTTGGCGTTGCTTGCCACGCACTTTGGCCCACCATCCGGAAACCGGGTGAGCCGTCAACTCTACCCAGATACGGTCCAGTTCCTCAATGGCTCTGGCTTGAGCCGGGTCAGATTTGTAACCACCATTGGTGATTAGAGATTCATAGATGGCGAGTGGTCTGCGGTGCAAGTGTCAGGCGGCCTGAAACACTAATCAGAAATTTTTTCAGGAAGGTTCGGGCGTACACCATTTTTCAGCAAACCACGCAAATCCATCAAGCGTCTATGGAAGAAGTGATCGGCCTGTTCCATCACCAGGAAATCGGGCTTTGGTTCGATGTCCTCTATCCAACACACTACATCCTCCAAAGCGACAATTTCATCCTCGTCACCCTGGATGACCAGCCACGGACAATCGGGGCGTTGTAGTTGAGAGAACTCAAAGCGGTCGACCGGTGGAGCAATGGTGATCAGTTGACCCAGTTTCAGGTTCTGCGCCGCACGGACCGAAATATACGTGCCGAAGGAAAAACCGCCCAGCCAGAGTTCATCGTTCGGCCGGGTGTTGCGTACCCATTCGGTAACGGCGAACAGGTCATCGGTTTCACCATAACCCTCATCGTGCTCGCCTTCACTTTCACCTGCACCACGGAAATTGAAGCGTATGGTGCGCATGCCGAGTTCCCGCATGGATCGCTCCATGATGGTAACGACCTTATTATGCATGGTGCCGCCATGCTGTGGGTGCGGGTGACAAACTACGAATGTTGCAGAACGTTCTTCTGCAGGATCAGGCACATCAGCAACGCATTCCAGTCTGCCGGCAGGGCCACGAAGAAAGAACTCCTGCCGCGAGTCTGGAAATTTGTCAATTTGTTTGCTGTCTTGAAACTCCACCATGGTCTGTTTCATCATCAGTAGGCAGATGTGCATCATACCGCAGTCTGAGGTTCTACTCTATGGTAGGCTGCGCGGATGAATTTTTTAGCGCACTTATGTTTAGCCAGTGGTGACGACGGTTTGATGCTGGGTGGCCTGTTTGGTGATTTTGTCCGGGGCAGGCGTGCATTGCGAGATTTTCCCGAACCGGTAAGGCAAGGTATTGTTTTACATCGGTATATTGACAAGTGTACTGACCGGTCACCAGTGTTTAAAAAATTACGCACCCGCTTCCCGCGCGAATTCCGGCGTTATTCCGGCATTATTATCGACCTTGCATTTGATCATGAACTCGCGATTAATTGGTGGCGTTATATGCCGGGAAGTCTGGAAAAGTTTGATCTTGAAACACGGGATTTATTACGTGACAACGCAGAACTTGTACCCGAAAAACTACATGCTTTTATGCGTTATGCGGATCGGCATGGTTTGTTTACCTCTTATCGCGAGGAAGATGTCATCCTGTTTGCCCTGGCCGGTATCGGTACCCGTTTGACACGTCCTAATCCCCTACACCGTGCATCTGAAATATGGCCTGAACTGGCACCGGAATTCAAACTGGCTTTCCGTGAGTTTTTTCCGCAGATTCAATCTGAGGTTTTTGACTGGCGTAAGCTTAGGTCTACCACGACCGGATCATGATCTGAGAACCTCAACCAGCGTTCCGGTAGTTCTTCTTCCATATTAGCCGGAAGATTCGAGTTGACGTTCCAGATGAAGGCCTGCTGCACTTTGCCAAGCAGGTTTGGGGAAGAAAATGCGTAATCCAGTGTGCCGCGCTGACCGTGATAAACAAAACTGTGGTGACGTTCCTGTTTTTCGTTGCCGGGCTGTTGTTTCCGTGGCTTCTCTTCAACCAACTCTGTGAACCCGGCTTTTCGTATGGCTTCAATAGGGCCTTCATTCCGATAGGCGTTCATATCACCAAGGATCAGGATGTTGTCGGTTCCGCTGGATGTGGCAAGGTCCTTAGCCCAGGCCGTCATTTTTTCTGCCGATGCTTTTCGCATGGGATTCCAGCAACCCTGACCATCTTTTTGATCAGCGTTTTCACCGGAATCCGGACATGAGCCCTTGGATTTAAGGTGATTGATAACGATCAGGATTTTTCCACCATCCGGAAGTTGTTGAAATAGCTGTGCCTGTGGCTGGCGGCTACGTTCGAATTCAGGTCCGGTCAGGGTTTGCGCAGGGCCAATGGCCGCGAGTCGGTCGCTTCGGTAAAACATGCCGACGGTAATCTGGTCGGTTCCGGTGTTGTCACCAGCAGGTCGTGTCACTGCCCAATGACTATCAGTGGCATTATTCGCCAGCTGAATGAAGTCCTGGGTAGCACTATCGGCATCGAATCCGTCATTTTCAAGTTCCATAACGGCAATCACATGTGGATTCAAAACCTGGATGGCGGCACCGATACGTTCACGCTGATGCAGAAAATCTGCAAGGGTTTCAGCGCCTCTAGGAGTTGGAAAGCCAAAACCTCTGCCGTCACCATTGAAATAATTATGCAGATTCATGCCCACAATACGTAAAGAGTCTTCGGTCACTGCGCGGGGGGGTGTAAATGATGCGATTGGATTGGTTGAAATGGACGTTAGCGACACGCGAATGTCCCGACCGCCATGAACCACTACTCCCGTTACCTGATCAACAGGACTACCGTTGACCAACAGTTTGAGATCAGCAATGCTTTCGGGCATGAAAACGGGTAGGGCAAACGCCCTGTTCGATTCTTGCAGGCTGGCAATATCCGGGCCCGGCATCATCACTTCCGTTGGTATGTACTGGAGACCGTTTCCGCTCAGTGTGAAATTTCCCTGGCTAAACTGGTAGACATCTGTGACCACCAGCGGCCCTTTTATGCGGATACACAAACCTTCCAGCGATTCACGTTCTGATGCATTGAGAGGGAGTTTGACTTCCGTTAATGGCAGTGTCCGGCTTGGACACTGTGTGAGGGATGGTTCCAGGTTTGGTGTATTTGATGCGCAGCTGATCAGAAAGAGGGCACAAAAAAACGCCGCGTAAAGCGGCGTTCTGAATTCTGGGTTATGCATAACAGCCTTATTTGAGCATGAATTCAATAACAGCCTGGACTTGCTCATCCGTAAGATCAGCACGTCCGCCGCGTGCCGGCATGGCGTTTAGCCCATTCAACGCGGTCTGTAGCAGGGCATCTGGACCTTTTTCAGCACGCAGGGCCATTTCGGGCGAGCCGGGCTTCGGGGCACCGGCAACGCCGGTTGCATGACATACGCCACATACGCTGGTGTAAATCATTTCGCCATCAAGACTGCCGTCAAATGCAGCTACCGGTTCTGATGCAGATGCACTGGCGGCTTCCGCAATGGCGACTGCGCCTGCTTCCCCGGTGTGAACATCAGCAACAGGTCTGATGCGTTCCTCGGCGGTCGTCATACGACTGGGGTTATCACCCTCTTCATCTTTAAAGCCAACATCCCTTGCAACAAAGACGA
>RCNC010001131.1_pt1 | contig 19294 bp, 17 predicted proteins | sample 2041301 | NCBI WGS metagenome assembly RCNC01 (sample SAMN09708231, study PRJNA481090) | Marine sediment metagenome, whole genome shotgun sequencing project. | biome: marine sediment; feature: ocean; material: sediment; isolation source: Sewage treatment plant 13A marine sediment (STP13A) ...
GGGCGATGCGAGAGCTTGGCTGGGCCTAGTCGGGCACAGTGCATTCGCTGCGAAAGACTATAATTGCGCAGTCAGTTTGGCGTTCAAGGAGACCCATCGTGTCTGAGCAAAAACCAACTTTTTGGTTTTATGCAAAAAGCTTCGGCTGGGGCTGGGCATTCCCTGCCAGGTGGCAGGGGTGGGCTGTGTTTGCTACCTATGCCGCCTTGTTGTTTGGCGTTCGACAAATTATATCGACGCCAGCCTATCGTACGCCCTACGTTATCGGTGTCACCGTGCTGCTTATTCTGATTGTCGTGTGGAAAGGTGAGCGGCCGCTTCGCTGGCGCTGGGGAAAAGATTAACCTGCAAGCCGCTCAACGCCACTATTCATCTTTCTTAACCGCGTCGCCGAAGTCCATTAAAGGCTTGATCAGGTCCAGTGGTAACGGGAAAATTATGGTGTTGGTTTTTTCACCCGCTACTTCCTTAAGTGTTTGCAGATAACGAAGCTGCAATGCCTGTTTTTGTGATGCAAGTATCGCGGCAGCTTCCGCAAGCATGGTCGCCGCCTGTTTTTCACCTTCAGCATTAATTACTTTTGCTCGTCGTGCACGTTCTGCTTCTGCCTGTTGCGCGATCGCACGAATCATACTTTCGTCCAGGTCGACATGTTTGATTTCGACGTTTGCGACCTTAATGCCCCAGTTGTCCGTACGTTGGTCGAGTATGTTTTGAATGTCCTCGTTAAGTTTTTCGCGTTCGGAAAGCATGTCGTCCAGTTCGTGTTGCCCAAGCACAGATCGCAATGTGGTCTGCGATAGCTGACTGGTGGCCTCAAAAACGTTGGCAACACGAATAATGGCCTTTTCCGGATCGACAATGCGGAAATAAATTACTGCGTTTACTTTAACCGACACGTTGTCGCGTGAAATCACGTCCTGTGTCGGCACATCCAGAACGATGACGCGCAAATCCACCTTGGTCATTTTCTGCAGGCCGGGGATCAGGATGATCAGGCCGGGTCCTTTGACTGACTGGAATCGCCCGAGGAAAAAAATCACGCCACGTTCGTACTCTTTCAGGATCTTGATCGTGTTGTAAATAAGAAAAATGAAAAATACGAGTATTAACGCTATAGGTGCTAATTGCATTGGACTTCCTTTAATCTATTGCTGCTGTAATTTTGCAGAATTGGTTTCTTGTGCTGGCGCTACCCGCAAGACCAGGCCTGTCATGCTCTGCACGATGACCGCCTGACCCTTTTCAATCGGTACCGCACTGTGTGCCGCCCATGACTCGCCCTCGAGCCAGATCTTTCCCTCACCGACGAATGATTCCATCGCTTCACCGGTGCCGCCGACAATCGACTCTTTGCCCGTGACGGCACCACGCTTGCGGAGTTTTACTAAGTAACTGATCAACCAGAACAGGAAGAGTCCGGCGACCAGCGCCATGCCGATCACGAAAGTGAGGGAAATGCCAAATCCTGGAATACCGCTGTCAAACATCATGATAGATCCGAAAACAATTGCGATGATTCCGCCCAGACCGAGCGTGCCAAAACTGGGGACGAACGCCTCTGCCGTAATCAACACGAGGCCGACGACGATGAGCGCCAGACCTGCATAGTTAACTGGCAGCACCTGTAATGCATAGGCAGCGAGTAAGAGGCAAATCACACCCGCGACTCCAGGGAGAATAGCGCCCGGGTTGTAACCCTCGAAAAGTAAACCGTACATGCCAACCATTAACAGCAGGATGGCAATTTCCGGGCTCGCGATTGTATTCAGAATTTTCAAACGCCAGTTGGGTTCGATGGCTTCAACTGTTGCGTCTGCGGAATTTATGGCGACCTGTTCATTGTTAACCGCGACCTCACGACCGTGTATCACGTCAAGCAGCTCATCTTCATCCGCTGCAATCAAATCAATAACGTTTTGCTCCAGTGCTTCGCGAGCGGTAAGCGTCGCTGCATCGCGCACTGCATCCTCTGCCCAGTCTGCATTGCGGCCATGTGCCTCAGCCAGGCTGCGAATGTAAGCAATCGCGTCATTTAATACCTTGCGGTCCATAGCGGTACTTGGTGCCGCAGGCTCAGAATCAGCCTGCGCGTCGTCATCACTTTCTTCTTCCGTATCCTCTGCCTCTTTGCTGCCCGGTAATCGCGGCGCATTCTCAGGTTCACCGCCGATCAACGATACGGGAGTTGCGGCACCGAGGTGCGTAGTCGGCGCCATTGCTGCGATGTGGCTGGCCAGCAGGATGTAGGTACCGGCACTGTCCGCCCTGGCACCTCCGGGAGAAACATAGGTCACAACGGGAACATCTGAACCAAGAATTGCCTGGACAATGTCGCGCATCGGCTCGACCAGTCCACCGGGGGTATCCATCCTGATAATGACCAGGTCCGCATTGCGCTCATTTGCCTGGTCGATGCCGCCAATGATGTATTCGGCGGTCGCGACACCAAGTGCACCTTCAAGTTCGAGCAGGACAACATCACTTTCGGCGCGTGCGGCAGACGCCAGCACAAGCGTAACCACGGCCACCAAACCGAATAGTTTCCGCAGCTTGCTCAGCCGTTGCAAAAGCGCTTTTTTCATATATCCATCATAGCAGGGCGGGTCCGTCTTGGATGCTCTAAAACACAGGCCTTTTTGCCGCGGCCAGGACATGGCATGCTTTCGCTTCTGATTCTCAGGCAGCAGTGCAATGTTTATTCGCTTCATTACAACTGGCGGCACGATCGACAAAATTTACTTTGACGCGATGAGTCAGTTTGAAGTTGGCGACTCACAAATCCAGCATATCCTGACCGAGGGCCTCGTCAGTTTTGACTACGACGTGGTGGCAATGTTCCAAAAAGACTCATTGGAACTGACCGATGAGGACCGCAGTGAATTATGCAGCTTCATCGAAGGTGATGACGCTACGCATTACGTGATCAGTCACGGCACGGATAGTATGGCGGAGACAGCTGCTGCCTTGCGCGATGTAACGGGAAAGAAAATTGTGCTGACAGGCGCGCTGACACCGGCGCGATTTAAGACGACAGATGCGATCTTTAATGTTGGTATGGCGGTTGCCGCTGTGCAGGTTGTGGGTCCGGGTGTGTATGTCGCGATGAGCGGGCAGGTATTTGCGGCGGGTGAAGTCAAGAAGAACAGGGCGAAGAATCGGTTTGAACCGATTCCAAAAGACGGCTAGAAAGACAAACTGTCGTGGGAGCGGCTTCAGCCGCGAATGCTCGGTCCCTATTCGCGGCTGAAGCCGCTCCCACGCTATGTCTGCTTAAAAGCCCTTGTCTTACAGATCGAAGTTAATACCCTGGGCCAGCGGCAAATCCTTGCCCCAGTTGATTGTGTTCGTCTGCCGGCGCATATAAGCCTTCCAGGAATCTGAGCCAGCCTCTCTGCCGCCACCGGTTTCCTTTTCGCCGCCAAACGCACCACCAATTTCCGCACCGGAAGTGCCGATGTTGACGTTTGCGATCCCACAATCGGAGCCACCATTCGACAGGAAATACTCTGCGCGTTGCAGGTTATCCGTGAAGATCGCCGATGACAGGCCCTGAGCAACGCCATTTTGCATGGCAATCGCCTCGTCAAGGTTCTTGTACGAGATCAGGTAAAGAATCGGTCCGAAAGTTTCCTTCTGCACGATGTCCCATTCGTTTTTCACAACAGCGATGGCCGGCTCGACGAAATTTCCCGGTCGATCGATTCTTTTGCCACCACAGAGGATTTCACCGCCGGCTGTTTCTACCGCTGCAATCGCGGCTTCCAGACGATCCACCGATGCCTCATCAATCAACGGACCCATAAGCGTATCGCTGTCCAGAGGATCACCAATACGAACCTGCGAATACGCTGCAACCAGTCGTTCCTGCAATTCAGGCAACCGCGATTCGTGGCAAATTATGCGCCGCGTTGAAGTGCATCGTTGCCCTGCGGTACCTACGGAACCAAAAACAATGCCCGGGACCGCAATATCGAGGTTCGCAAATTCGTCAATAATAATTGCGTTGTTACCGCCGAGTTCCAGCAACCATTTGCCCATTCGTGCCGCAACCTGCTCGCCAACTTTCCTGCCAACCGCGGTTGAGCCGGTGAATGAAACCAGGTCAACGCGCCGGTCATTTACAAATTTCTGTGCGAGTTCACTGCCAGCATCGTTGAAGACGAAGAAAATCTCGGGCAAACCTGCATCGGCAAGCGCTGCATTACAAATCTTTTGCACGGCGATACCACAAAGCACGGCCTTCGGTGATGGCTTCCAGACATTTACGTTGCCGCAAATCGCTGCAATGCATGCGTTCCACGACCAGACCGCAACCGGGAAGTTAAATGCGCTAATCGTTCCGACAACACCCAAGGGATGCCATTGCTCGTACATTCGATGATTCGGCCGCTCGGAATGCATCGAGTTGCCATAGAGCATGCGCGACTGGCCAACCGCGAAGTCCGCGATGTCGATCATCTCCTGCACTTCGCCATCACCTTCGGCTTTGATCTTTCCCATTTCCAGGCTGACCAGGCTGCCCAACGCATCTTTGTTCTCACGCAACGCATTGCCGACCTTGCGAATTGCCTCACCGCGAGCCGGTGCCGGAATTTTTCGCCATTCGGCAAATGCCTTGCGTGCGGCTTCGATGACCTGCTCATATTCGGCAGGTGTCGTGGCGCGAACGCTCGCAATCAATTCCCCGGTTGCCGGGTTAATCGATTCAATCAGTTCCGCAGAGTCGTCCTGCAGCGAATTTGAGCCAATCCAGGTACCAGGATTGATCTCGGCTAATCCCAATCGGTCGAGAATATCTTTCATTGTTGTATTCCTTGTTTGTTTTACTTCGACGCGCGCTGGTGGCCAGCCTCACCTTGTGCCACGAGCTCGGCTGACAGTTGATTGCTACCGCCGTGTGCATAATATTGCCCGAATCTGTTCTCAAGAATATTCTTCAGGCTGAACTCTTCCTGAGCGATAAATCCTTTGTGACTTTCCGGGTCCTGCAAAATTCTATCCAGCACGCTACAAATACCTGCTGCGGTTGTGATCTGAATGGCGGACCAAAGCCTGCCCGCAACCACTTCCGGATAAACCTTATTGACGTAATTTTCTTCGCGTAACTCGCCATCCTGCAAACCAGTAACTGCGGCGTAAACAATGACGACATCTTGCAGTGTCTGCGGTATGGCATTCTCAAGAATCCGCTTCAACGTGGCACGATCATAATTCAGCTTCAGGCCGTTCATCAGCAAACGCATTTGCTCACAATGACCCGGATAACGGATTGTTTTGTAGTTCATCGTTTGCACACGTTCGTCATACGTTTCCGCGAGCGAACCAAGGCCGCCTGAAGTATTGAATGCCTCATAAAGCGTGCCATCAATTTCAATTTCTTCGAGGCCTTCCAGCGGCAACACGTCAATTTCTTCGCCATTGATGATGCTTTGGCAAACATTGCCGTACTCATTAATGATGCCGTCGGTCGACCAGGTAAGAGAATATTTCAGGACATTATTCGGATGCTGCGGCAGGGCACCAACACGAAGCTTTACCGAACGAAGTTCATCGAAGTGCTGGATAAGTTCATTCGCCGCAATACTGATAAAACCCGGTGCAAGGCCACACTGCGGTACAAAAACGGTTTCAGCACCTTCAGCAAGCTTGCGCACGGCCTTGGTAACTTCTACATCCTCAGTGAGATCGAAGTAATGCAGGCCTTCAGCGCGCGCAACGTTGGCAACACCGACATTGCAGTAATAGGGCAGGCCGGATACGACAGCGACAGGTTTCTGTTCGCGGACATGTGCCGTTAGCGCTTTTTCATCAGTCGCATCCAAAGTGAAAGCTTCTATGTTATCGAGGTCGTGAGCCTTGACAACGTTCTCCGCAGAACCGGCAACGCTGTCTGCGAGTTGCACCCGATAGTCACCACTTTCTGCCAGGAGACCCGAAATAAGCGCGCCGATCTTGCCAGCACCAAGGACCAGAATTTCTTGCATGGAATTCCCCATAAACTACGTATCAATAAATTGCCGGCACGCTGCGCCGGTAAATGCAGGCGCGCATTGTGCCAATCTCTTGGCGCGCTTGCCAGACCCTTTTCAAACTGTAAATGGGGCGGCAAACGAGCGGCCTGGCGGCGCTGCTTGTCCAACTGGCAGCGACCGCCAATATTATCGAATAAGCCCTTGTAAGCGCTTGATTACGGAAGTAACTTTTGCTTCAGTACGGCACTTGGGGCATAGTCCGCGAATTAACATAGCCGTTCGCCCTGTGGCGGGTAGGCATACACTGGAAGTCCCGTGACAAGACCCGTTTCCAAATCTGACTGGCATCCCGCAAGCTGGCAATCATTAACCGCTCAGCAGCAGCCGTCCTACCCGGACAAAGCAGCGCTGGAGCGCGCCATTGGAAGCCTGAGCAGCTTGCCGCCGATCGTTACTTCGTGGGAAGTCGAAGCACTAAAAGAGCAAATCGCGCGGGCACAGCGTGGCGAGACCTTTGTGCTGCAGGGTGGCGACTGTGCGGAGAGATTTGACGACTGCACCTCGGAAAGCATCGTCGACAAATTGAAGATTCTGCTGCAAATGAGCCTGGTCATGCTCTACGGCCTCAAAAAGCCTGTCGTAAGAGTGGGCCGCATGGCGGGGCAGTATGCCAAGCCACGTTCGGCTGATACGGAAACCCGCGACGGGGTCTCCCTGCCCAGTTTTCGTGGCGACCTGGTCAACCGCATGCCCTTTACGGCAGAAGATCGGGTGCCAAATCCGGAGCTGCTGCTGCGTGGCTATGAACGCTCGGCGCTTACCCTGAATTTCGTTCGCTCGCTGATCGATGGTGGTTTCGCTGACTTGCACCACCCGGAATACTGGGACCTCGATTGGGTCGGTCATTCGAAAATGGCGGCGAAATACCACGACATCGTGAACGCAATTTCTGATTCGCTGGATTTTCTGGAGTCAATTTCCGGTCGCGCTTTGCATCAAACTCAACGTGCCGACATATATGCCGGCCATGAGGGCCTGCACTTGTCTTATGAGCAGGCGCAGACTCGTTTTCTCGAGCACCGCAAGCGCTGGTATAACCTGACCACCCACTTTCCGTGGATCGGCATGCGCACAGCGCAGATCGATGGTGCACACGTTGAGTATTTTCGTGGTATTGCCAATCCAATGGGTATCAAGATAGGCACGGGTATGACCGTTGAATGGTTGCAGAACCTGCTGCGTGTCCTGAACCCGAACAATGAGCCCGGCCGTATCAGCCTGATTCATCGATTCGGCGCGAAAGCCATCGAAAAAGACCTGCCACCACTCGTAAACGCGGTTCGCGAGACGGGCTCACCAGTATTGTGGATCTGCGATCCGATGCACGGCAACACCGAGAGTACAGCCGATGGCACGAAGACCCGCCGCTTTGACAATATTGTGAGCGAGCTTGAGGCCGCCTTCCATGTGCATGAATCCATGGGCAGCTATCTTGGTGGCGTACACCTGGAGCTGACCGGCGAGAATGTGACTGAATGCACCGGCGGTGCTCGTGGACTGACAGACGGCGACCTGGCCCGCGCTTACAAATCCAGCGTTGATCCACGCCTGAATTACGAACAGGCGATGGAAGTCGCCATGCGTATCGCGGGAGTGGGTCAGGCCAACGGTTCTTCCAGGTAGGCCGTCAGATCTCTCCAGGCCGCCTTATTATCAATAACAACGGATTCACCAGGTTTTAAGCCCGCAACGCTCCAGGGGCCGATACGATGTCGAACCAGGCGCAGAGTCGGTAGCCCAACCGCTGCTGTCATTCGGCGTACTTGCCGGTTACGGCCTTCGGTGATCGCAAGATCAATCCAGCTGGTCGGTATGTTGCGCCGCTCCCTGATTGGCGGGTCTCTTTGCCATAGGCCATCTGGTTCCTTAATCGTTGCTGCGCTGGCGGCGAAGGCGAGGCCATCTTTAAGCGTCACACCTGCGGCGAGTTGCTGCAGCTGCTTTTCACCGGAAAGTCCCTCAACCTGCGCCCAGTAATGTTTCGCCAGCTTGCTCCGCGGCTGGCTGATCCTGGCCTGCAGCGGACCATCATCCGTCAGAAGCAACAGGCCTTCGCTGTCGAAGTCCAGGCGTCCGGCCGGATACACAGCTGGAACGTCTATATAGTCGGCCAGCGTCGGGCGACCTTTGTCGTCCCTGAACTGACACAGAACCCGGAAGGGTTTATTGAGAAGAATCAGCGGCATGGCAGGCGCGCAGCATAGCAGGGCGCCTTCTACATTGCGGCTGGCCGTGTGCGCGAGTAACATTCCGCGCCGCAGGTCGATTCTCGATCGATAGTGATATTTTGAATTAATAACACGAGATAACTATCTGTTATATAAAATAATTATGCCACACAATAATGACAATCTCGAAATCACCGCTAACGTCAGCCCGGCCTACGCCGAAATCCTGAGCGATGCAGCACTCACATTTGTAGCTGCATTGAGCCAGGAGTTCAGACCGCGCGTAACAGAACTACTGAAAAATCGAGAGGAACGGCAGACGGAAATTGATGCCGGCCAAATGCCTGAGTTCCTGCCCGCGCGCGAGGAAGTCCAGGAACCGACCTGGCAGGTTTGCGCTATACCGGCGGACCTGACAGACCGTCGCGTCGAAATTACCGGCCCGACAGATCGGAAAATGATTATCAACGCGCTGAATTCGAGCGCCAAAGTCTTCATGGCCGATTGTGAGGACTCGCTGACACCCACCTGGGACAACGTCGTTCAGGGTCAGATCAATCTCAGGGACGCTGTCACCCGCAATATCGCGCTGGAAGCAAACGGCAAGCAATACTCGTTGAACGACCAGATCGCAACGCTGATTGTTCGTCCGCGTGGCTGGCACCTCCCTGAGAAGCATATTCTGCAAAATGGCACACCAGTTCCCGGCGCGTTCGTAGACTTTGGCCTGTATCTGTTCCACAACGCAGCCGAGTTAAAAAGACGCGGCAGTGGCCCCTATTTCTATCTGCCGAAACTAGAGTCACACCTCGAAGCGCGGCTTTGGAGTGATGTTTTCAAGTTTGCAGAACAATATGGCGTGGTCGGACCTGACGAGATAAAGGTTACCGTCCTGGTCGAGACCATCCTCGCGGCATTTGAGCTTGAAGAGATTCTTTATGAGCTCCGCGAGCACATCGTCGGCCAGAATTGTGGCCGCTGGGATTACATCTTCAGTTTCATTAAAAAATTCAGTCAATACCCGGAGTTCGTCTTGCCGGATCGTGGCAAAGTTACGATGACAACGCACTTCCTGCGTTCATACTCCAGGCTTGTCATCAAGACCTGTCACAAACGCGGCGCCTACGCCATCGGCGGTATGGCAGCGCAAATTCCGATCAAGAACGATGAGCGCGCTAATAAACGGGCTTTGGCCAAGGTTCGCGCCGACAAGGAACGCGAAGTCCAGGACGGGCACGATGGCACCTGGGTGGCGCATCCTGCACTCGTGCCGCTGGTTATGGAAATATTCGATGAACACATGCCGGGTCCGAATCAACTCGAACGTAAGCTCGAAGATGTTGAGGTAACGGCTGCCGATCTGCTGCAGGTCGTCAGGGGTAAGATTACGGAAGTGGGCCTTCGAGAGAACATCAATATCGGCATCCAGTACATGGCGGCATGGTTAGGTGGTAACGGCTGCGTACCAATTAACGGCTTGATGGAAGATGCCGCAACTGCAGAAATTTCGAGAGCACAGGTGTGGCAATGGGTACATCACGCCACCGGCATTTTGGACGAAGGACGAAATATCACCTATGAACTTTTCCAGGCGCTGCTGGATGAGGAACTGGATAAACTAAAAGAGCAGTTTGGCGAAACAGATTTCGCTAACGGCAATTTCCAGCGCGCCGCGACATTGTTCGATGAAATTATCGCGAACGACGAATTTTCCCCCTTCCTGACCTCAGTTGCCTATCACGAGATTGACTAGCACAGGGTTTCAACTAACGGACTAAATAATGCAATACGACCACATCAAAATACCGACCAACGGCTCGGCAATCACAATAAACCGCGACAATTCAATTAATGTCCCTGACCAGCCAATTATTCCTTTCATCGAAGGCGATGGCATCGGTATTGACGTATCACCGGTAATGATCGACGTAGTTAATGCTGCTGTTCACAGAGCCTATGCGGGCAAACGTGAAATACAGTGGATGCAGATTTATGCCGGGCAAGCGGCTGCAGATATCTATGGAGACGATGCTTATTTGCCGCAGGAATCGCTGCATGCATTGCGTGAATACGTTGTCTCTATTAAGGGTCCGCTGACAACACCAACGGGCGGCGGTATCCGCTCGCTAAATGTATCCATACGCCAGGCGCTCGATCTGTTTGCCTGCGTACGGCCGATTCGATATTTCCCGGGTGTCTCAACACCGATGAAAGAATCAGACCTTGTCGACATGGTCGTTTTTCGCGAAAACACAGAAGATATTTATGCGGGTATCGAGTTTCCGACCGGCTCTCCTGAAGTACAAAAGCTAATCAATTTTTTGCAAACCGAACTGAACGTCACGAATATTCGTTTCCCCGCGAGTTCCGGCATCGGCATCAAACCGGTTTCCCGCGAAGGCTCGCAACGCCTGGTACGCAAAGCCATCCAGTATTGCATCGATCGCGATTTTGAATCGGTCACGCTGGTGCACAAGGGCAACATCATGAAGTTTACGGAGGGCGCATTTTGCCAGTGGGGATATGCGCTCGCCAAAGAAGAATTTGGTGCTGAAGAAATAGATGGCGGCCCATGGGTGAGTTTTAAAAATCAGGCTACCGGCAGGGAAATAATCGTTAAAGACGTTATCGCGGATAACTTTTTGCAACAGATCCTGATGCGTCCTGAAGAATATGATGTCATTGCAACATTGAACCTGAATGGCGACTACATATCCGATGCGCTTGCGGCACAGGTGGGCGGTATCGGTATTGCACCGGGCGGAAACATTGGCGAGGGCGTGGCCGTTTTTGAAGCGACGCATGGCACGGCACCGGGATTCGCCGGTAAAGATCGGGTCAATCCTGGGTCGCTGATTTTGTCTGCCGAAATGATGCTGCGTTACCTCGACTGGAACGAGGCAGCAGATTTCATTCTGAATGGTGTCGCACGCACAATTGCCAACAAGGAACTGACTTTCGACCTGGCGCGACTGCGCGAGGCAATTCACCAGCCGGTTCGCAAAGAACGCCCACATGACAAGGAGGACGTTAAGAGCGAACTTGAGCAGTTGATTCCTGGCGCTACGCTGGTTGGCACAAAAGGGTTTGGTGAAGCAGTCATCAGGCACATGGATGACTGACATCTTCGACAGAGACTGTCGCCTTTGTCCGCGACTGGCAACGTTCCTCGACAGGGTGAAAGATAAGTACCCGGACTACTATTGCGGGCCCGTTCCGCCGTTCGGTGATCCTGAAGCTCGTTTCCTGATTGTTGGACTCGCACCCGGCATGCATGGCGCTAACCGTTCGGGCCGGCCGTTCACCGGCGATCACGCCGGCATTCTGCTCTATGAAATGCTGCACGAGTTCGGCTTCGGCTCGCTCAAGGAATCTGTTTCAGCCGATGATCAACTCAGGCTCACTGACTGCCGTATTACCAATGCTGTCAAATGCCTGCCACCAGACAACAAGCCAGTGGGCGCTGAGATCAACACCTGCAATCAGTTCCTGGTCAATGAGCTGGCCGCATTGCCCGACAACTCGATCTTGCTAGCACTCGGTGGCATCGCCCATCGCGCAGTTATTAAAGCCATTGGCGGACGCCAGGCAGATTACAAGTTTGCCCATGCTGCTGAGCACAGAATCGATGAGCGGCTGTTAATGCTGGACTCGTATCATTGCAGTCGATACAACACCAACACGCGCAGGCTGACAACGCCGATGTTTCGTCAAGTGTTCGCCCGGGCGAGGGAAATTCTCGATCAGCCTGGGAAAGAATAAGAATAGTTTTACTAATCGAAAACGGTGTGAGTGCTCGACCTTCGCGGCTAAAGCCGCTCCCACAGATTGCTACAGCATTGTCAATTTGCTACTGGACACTGGGAGCGGCTGTCTAAACTATTGTGCCTGATTGCAGTGCCAAGATATTAACGAGAGTATAGATGCCGCGAATCCTCAAACCACTACCCAGCCCGGATAATCGTGCAAAATAACGGCTCATGACCACGCAACCAGAAAACACATTCGATGCCAAACTGTTCCTGCGCAACCTGACCCATCGTCCGGGTGTTTACCGGATGCTGAACGCGAAGGGCAAAATCATCTATGTCGGCAAAGCGCTCGATCTGCGCAGGCGCGTATCGAGTTATTTCAAGAGCAAACAAAGCGATGCTAAAACCGCATCAATGATGCCCCTGGTTGCCGATGTTGAAATTACAGTCACCAACACCGAAGCCGAGGCGCTGATCCTCGAGTACAACCTGATCAAGCGCCACAAACCGCGCTTCAATGTCACCCTTCGCGATGACAAGAGCTATCCCTATATCTACGTATCGACGAAGCATCCTTTTCCGCGATTGCAATTTCACCGCGGTCCAAGAAAAGGGAAGGGTCGCTATTTCGGTCCGTACCCCAGTACAACTGCGGTCAGGAAAACGCTGAACGAGCTGCAGAAACTGTTCCTGATTCGCCAGTGCCAGGACAGTTACTTCAACAACCGCACCAGACCATGCCTGCAATATCAGATTAAACGTTGCACCGCGCCGTGTGTTGGATACATCGATGAAACGACCTACAAGGAAGATATTGCCGCAGCGGTACTTTTTCTGGAAGGAAAAAATCGCAGCGTTATCGATGGCATGGTTGAACGAATGGAGGCAGCCGCTGCCGCGCAGGATTACGAACACGCAGCCCGCTTTCGCGATCAAATAGCGAAGTTAAAACAGATCGAAGCTGAACAAATAATATCCAGAACCAGCGCACGGGACTTCGACGTCATTGCTGTCGCATCTGAATCCGGCGTGCACTGTGTGACATTGTTGTTCATTCGCGGCGGCAAAGTGCTCGGCAGTCGCAATCATTTTCCAAAGATCGGCGTTGATACCAGCGACGAAAATATACTCAACGGTTTTTTGCCACAGTACTACCTCAACAAACACGCACCGTCAGAAATTATTGTCGATGCCAGTATCGTTGATCGAGAGCTCCTGGAAGGCGTGCTTGCGGAACGTTCGGCGCATAAGGTGCAGATCAAGCACAAAGTCCGTGGAGATCGCCTGCGCTGGCTACAGTTGGCAAGAACCAATGCAACACAAGGCGTGAAACTGCATATTGCCAGCAACGCAACGATCCGCAAACAATTTGCGGCGCTCGGTGAGCTCCTGCAGCTTGAAACACCGCCAGAACGCCTTGAGTGTTTTGATGTAAGCCATACCTCCGGTGAGGCGACCGTTGCCTCATGTGTTGTTTTCAACCAGGCGGGGCCTTTAAAGAGCGATTACCGCCGCTTCAACCTGACCCCTGAGGCGGCAGGGGATGACTACGCCGGTATGGCCGAAGCACTGCGGCGGCGATATGCGAGAATTAAGAAGGGCGAAGTTGCGATGCCGGACGTCCTGTTCGTGGATGGCGGCAAGGGCCAGCTCTCAGAGGCGCTGAAGGTGCTTGAGGAACTCGAACTCGACTGGCTCCTGGTAGTGGCCGTAGCGAAGGGCAGGTCGCGTAAGCCGGGAATGGAGCAGCTTTTCTTGGCAGGACAAAGCACGCCTACTATACTGCCCCCTGATTCACCGGCGCTGCTCCTGATTCAACAGATCAGGGATGAGGCGCATCGCTTCGCCATCACCGGCCACAGGCAAAGACGTGCGAAAGCAAGAACAACGTCGCGCCTCGAGGAAATACCGGGACTGGGGCCGAAGCGACGCCGGGAGCTGTTGAAGCAATTTGGGGGATTGCAGGGGGTTCGTGGCGCGGGTATTGACGACCTGGTTAAGGTTCGTGGTATCAGCAGACCCCTTGCCGTTAAAATTTATAACGATCTGCATCTTGAAGGCGGTACCTGACAGATGGAACTGCGAGCCGGAATTTGAAAGCAAATATAGCCAATATACTGACCTGGATTCGCATTGCGGCGATTCCTGTGGTGGTGTGGTGCTTTTTCAGCGATATTGAATTTGCCAGGCCAATCGCCGGTATGCTCTTCGGTCTTGCAGCAATAACTGATTTGCTTGACGGATACCTGGCCAGGAAACTGGGCCAAACGTCTCGCTTCGGTGAGTTTCTCGATCCTGTCGCCGACAAGCTGATGGTCGCCGTCTCCCTGGTGTTGCTGGTGCAAAGTGACCCGCGCATCTCTATAGCGCTGATCGCAATGATCATTATCGGGCGGGAGATCACCGTATCTGCCCTGCGCGAGTGGATGGCCGGCGTCGGCGCCAGCGCAAAGGTCGCCGTCACATTTGCCGGCAAGCTGAAAACGACGCTGCAGATGTTCGGCATTGCTTTCATGGTCTACGAGCGCAATATTCTGGGTATCGAGATATATGACCTCGGTTATGTGCTGCTGATCGCTGCAGCCGGCATGACCATGTGGTCTATGATCGTTTATCTGCGCGCTGCCTGGCCCTCAATGAACAGTAATAGCTAGCTGAAATTCAGATCAATACACAGATATCCTTGACAGTGGCCCACCAGCCGCTAAAATCTCGGCCCTCCCAGCGAAAGCCGGGAGACTAAAGCGGGCGTAGCTCAGTTGGTAGAGCGCAACCTTGCCAAGGTTGAGGTCGTGAGTTCGAGCCTCATCGCCCGCTCCAGACGCTAAAACGGGTCCACATTCGTGGGCCCGTTTTTTTTATGGCGATGTAGCAATCACCATCATGCAGACATCGCTGCCCACGTTGCCTACACTGGTCTGAACGTGCAACGACCAATTTCGAGGGTTAATCATGGTCAGATTCCCATTTGCGGTAATTTTGCTGGTGCTCCCATTCTCCAGCTCAGGTGCGGCGACTCCCGACACCGTATTTCTGGAGGAACTGACCTGGACGGAAGTTCGTGCAGCGATAGATAGTGGTACGAGCACCATTATCGTTCCTACCGCCGGCACCGAACAGAATGGTCCGCACATGGTCCTGGGTAAGCACAAATACCGGATTAATGCAGGCTCTGAGCGCATTGCTCGCGCACTGGGCAATACGCTGGTGGCGCCCGTGATGACTTATGTACCGGAGGGTGAGATCGACCCACCAAGCGGGCACATGCGTTACGCGGGGACAATTACGATTCCAAATGAGGTGTTCAAAGCAGTGCTGGAAAGCACAGCGCGCAGCCTGAGGGCACATGGCTTCACAGATATCCTGTTCATTGGTGACAGCGGGCCGAACCAGCAGGGTATGCAGGACGTGGCGGAATTTCTGAACAAGGAATGGTCCTCTGAGGAAGCAAGAGTGCATTACATTTCCGATTGGTATACATCGACAGCATTTCGCGAATGGCTGCTGGAGCAAGGCGAAACGGATGAAACAATGGGACGCCACGCCGGGTTGGTCGACACTGCCAAGATGCTGGCAGTTGCCCCGCAACATGTCCGTACCGATGCGATGTCTGTCGGCAAAGGAATGGACGTTGATGGCGTGACTGGCAACCCGACCCTGGCAACTGCCGAAATCGGTAGAAAGGGCATGGACTTTTCGTTCGATGCTGCAATGGCTCAGATTCGACAGTTACTAGGCGATAACTAGCTCGCTTAAATTCAGGACGAACCAACCCCATGAAAGACTGCAATCAATGTGGCAAGTGTTGCAAGCACTATAGCGATGGCGGCCTGTCAGCATCCTCGAGCGAGATAGATTGGTGGGAAGAGTACCGCCCGGATATTTTTAGTTATGTCAGTGACGGGCAGATATGGATAAGTCCTGACACCGGCAAACAACTGGTGAGTTGCCCATGGCTGCAGAAACTACCTGACCAGGAAAAGTATGTTTGCAGCATCTACGCTGATCGTCCCAACGACTGCAAATACTATCCTGTCGACATAGACCAGATGCTGCGGGACGACTGCGAGATGCTGGAAGTCCGGGACTTGCGTAACCCGAAAAAGGCGCAGCGGACTCTGGATGATCTTATGGCTGATAGCCGCCCGCCTGTGAGCAGGTGAGGTATTAGGGGGACAGTGACCATAACCAGTCAACCCTAGTTACGGTCACTGTCCCTCCATCTCAAAGAGTGAAGGGACGGTTGCTGTAAGTTTTGCCGTGTCCCTAAAGCGTCCCAAGAGGAATTGCGGCACTTCTCACGTAGTACTCGTCATCTGTCTTGCTGGTCCATGATGCGATCAGGCTACCGCTGTGAAGAACAAGTTGCGGCACGCTGAAGGGGAAAATATCCGCTGCTTCCTGCAGTACGTGAACCTCGCCCAATTCGCCTGATGCAGAAACGCGCCTTAATTGGAGCTCTGCCGTGCCATCACCGGTATTGTGATGCCAGCTGACGACGAGGTCGCCGTTCGGCAGAAGCGCCGAACCAACATGGCCCAGTGGTTGGTCTTCCGAAACTTCGACAGGTGTCGAGAACGATTTCCCGGAATCGGCCGACCAAGCGGCCTGCACCCTCGGTCGCTCATCAGCTGCTGTAAACCAGGCAACCGCTACGTCTGAACCACTCGCCTGAATCACCGGGCCGTTCACAGGGCAACCGGGAATATCCCAGTTGTCGTCGCTGACCGCCTGGCCGTCTTGCCATTCTCCATCAACAAGGCGCGACACATAGATATCCCGAATCTCTTTAACAGTCCGATCACGATAGACAGCAACCGGACCTTCTGCGGTAATCGCAACATCGGTCTGACAACAATCACAGGTCAGATCATCGACCAGTACGTCACTCGTACCGGACAAATCGGCAGCGAAAGTTGCCGAGCGAAGTGTCATGCCACTGGCTGCAACATCATCCGTTACGTCATTGACCATTTTGCGCCCATCCAGCCAGATCATGCCGACGCCGCCATCATTCGGAAATATCGTGACAAAGCCATGCTCGGTATCAGTGCCATCTGAATGCGGGTTGAAGGGCTCCGACCAGTTACTGCCACCGTCATCAGACAGCGCTACAAAAATGTCGTAGGCGTATCCTCCAGCCGCACGCCTAACCAGCCAATGGGCAGCCCACAACGAGTCTGACACCGGCACTACCGACGGGAAATCGGCCCAGTTTACGAACCAGTTCTCACCTGAGGTCACAGTCGCAGGGGCTCCCCAGGCGCCGTCAACGAGCATTGAGTAGCGCAGAGCATTGCCAGCGCCGTGCGGCTCGAGCCAGCTAAGAACCACCGAACCTGCAACACCAGTCACCAGATTGGGACCCATGCTACCAACAGCAGCCGGCGTCTCCAGCAACCTGATTTCATTGCTCACAGCCTCAGGCCCCGGATCGGTCCCGCATCCGACCAAGCTAATGATCATAAGCAGGGGCCAAAGCGATGGATTCATTGTTCGATTTTTCATGCCAGCATTATGCGGAAATGGCAGGTTGTTTACCAAGAACGGCATTTTGAAATTGATTCGCGGGAATAGGGCGGTATACTGCCTCGCCTTATTAACCAGTATGCTGTGTTTTCAGACCGGACACCTTCTCCGGTCGACCTTTGGCTAGGTGGCAGAGTGGTCATGCAGCGGCCTGCAAAGCCGCGTACAGCGGTTCGATTCCGCTCCTAGCCTCCATTCTCAATCACGCAGCCCGGGTGGCGGAACTGGTAGACGCTACGGACTTAAAATCCGTTGCCAGAAATGGCGTGCCGGTTCGATTCCGGCTCCGGGCACCAGGTTTGCCTACTAACCTAATACAAGCCACAAATTTAGTAGTGCCAATTGGCGCAGCGCTATAGCCAGTTTACGATCCCAAAAGCACTACCGACCGGTGCAAACCTACCTTCAGTAATGTCAATCAGCGAAGCGCTAAAGCCAGATTACGATCCCAAAAGCACTACCGACCGGTGCAAACCTGCCTTTATTGCTGGCAACCTGGGCCGCGCTATTACAACCCCACGCGCCCAATTCGTATACCAGCTCCATCCAAATCTGCCTTCTAGTAACTCCACCAGGCAAAGCACTAATCCGGCTCGAAATCTCTTAGACCTGAAATGACCGGGATTTGACGTATTCGGCCAAGATCCTAAAAGGCAATCCCGGCAAAGTATTGGCACAACATGGAGCAAAAGGCAGATCTGTCAAAGGAGATTAAAAATGGCTACATTTGGTGTTGCACAAATCAACCGGGGTGAACGCATCGCTCAAAAAGCGTCTCGTAGAGGAATGAGTATTAATCATGTGTACGGCCAGTTTGCCGTCACATTTTCGCCTGAACGTATTGATCAACTGCGGCGCAAAACCGGAAAACTGAAGCCGGGTGTGATTGCGCTGTGTGGCACGCTGGATGAAGTCAATGATTTCCTGAAAACTGTTAGCAACGATTCCGATGAATCGATCCAAGGATAAAGGCATGGATTAGTCTGGTCGCAGATATTACTCCGGCCTGAACCGGGTTATTATCGCCCGACCAACGTCGCAACCCGGTGTCCTGCCAGAATAAATTACGGACTGGCGATCTCAGTCGCATTCAACAGGTAATATTCTGACAGCACTAAAACCGGAAACTCGCCTTGCTGGATGTTTGGGGAAATCAGATTAAGAACTCCCTGATTTTACTCTGACCCCAACACTCTTGCTGGTAATGGCGTTACTGAGAACCTGCCACAGATCAACACGATACTTTCGTTTGTAGCGGTGATGATTGCCGCACATGAAGCCACCGGCACACCTCTTGTGCCAATTACGACGATTGGCTTACTTGCCTTTTGCCTGATGATATCGAGCGTCGTTGGGCTGACGGCAATCGTCAGCGGCTGGGGAACGAAGAGGCCTTAATTGCTGCAGCGTCGTTGCCAGCCCGCATTCAATCATTAACACCACGTTGAGTCTCGGTAGCGCTTGGTACGTCGCAGTCTACGTGTTAGCAACATCCCACTGCGATTCCGCCGTACCATTTATTGCCAGGACCGCGACAAACGGATTCAACTATTTTTGTCGTTAGGAAAATTAGTCAGAGATTAGCGACAAGAGAAAAACAGCCATGCTTGTCATGGAGTTAGCAACTTCACATAAGGCGGAGTCTTGAAAACAGTCTCTATTTGGCGACAGCCTACAAACAAACTAAACATAAGCCACTTAGCAAGATTACTTAAATCCAATTCTTGTTTCCTGTTCCTGTTTTGCGACAGTTTTACCATTCCAGGTCGTTCCGGCTTGTGACGCCTGCAGTCGCAGCAGATTACTGCTC
>RCNC010000943.1_pt1 | contig 19288 bp, 18 predicted proteins | sample 2041301 | NCBI WGS metagenome assembly RCNC01 (sample SAMN09708231, study PRJNA481090) | Marine sediment metagenome, whole genome shotgun sequencing project. | biome: marine sediment; feature: ocean; material: sediment; isolation source: Sewage treatment plant 13A marine sediment (STP13A) ...
GACCCAGTAAACAACTGTAATGATTTTGGGCGTGATCATGTTGTCCAGAAACAGAATGTCTTTCATTACGAACCCCTTATTGTGTTGTTGTTATTTGTAGAGCTACTTCAGTTACAGAGTATAGGCGCTGTCCCATGCGTCTGCTGGGAGGTACCCGGCCAGCCGAGCCATTACCGGCCAATCTCATAAGCATATGCGCATAATGTATATTATGTTAAATCGGATAGATACAAATAAAGGCACCCGGAATCCCAGGTGCCCTATTGTAGTTCTTAGGCGAACCAGGTCCTAATACAACGCTTTTAGGCTCCCCCACGTTACAAAACTAGGTACCCGGCGTGGCTAGCAGCAACAAAACTCAGCCCTTTGCGTAAAAACACGATCGAATGTGAGACCCTGGCAACACGATTCTCGCGACGGAAAGTACGGTTGATGCCTAATTGCGCGCTGCGAAACTACGGGTCCGGCGTAGACTAGCGACCCAATTCATCAAAAATATTGAGTTCTGACGAATCACCAGATTGTGATGAATTCACCATCCTCTGCTGAGATCATACTTCCATTAGTCTGTGTTCCATCAAAGTATGTACCGGTGTTCTATGGAACACAGTTTTATGGAATCCAGTCAATTTGGGCGCCATGAGAGTGCCCTCAAAGCATTCCGGCGGCACCCGAAACCCAAGTAGGAAAACTTTGTGAATTCACTAGATCCCTATGCAATTACCATTTCGCCGAAAACGTGATGAATTCATGCTCGTGAACCGAACACCTCAATTAGCTGGCCTGTGAAACAAGTTTGAGTACAGATAGCAAAAACGAGAGAAATCTTGAAACAAATTCGAAAACTGACTGCTCTGTAATGAAACATATTCGAGAACATACCTATGTCCCAGACGCCCTTTGATACTTTGTCTGGAAGGTACTTGAAGGTATTTTGTTGAGCTTGCGCTTGTGACCATTCTAATCTACACCTAGGCCTTGATACTCGAATTCGAGGTGTGAAATGAAACTTGTAGTCGTAGGATTCTGGATGCTCATCATAGCGGCGGTTTTTGCGGTCGCTGTATCGATCCCAACGTGGTTTCTCTGGAATTGGTTGATGCCTGAAATATTTGGCCTCCCAAGTATTTCTCTCTTCCAAACCATTGGTTTGCTTCTTTTGAGCGGCTTCATATTCGGATCGCGCAAAGTCACGATCGAGAGCTGAGGATCAAGATTCCCAAGGCCCGAATTCCCAGGAAGTGAATGCCGTCTAGTATTGGTCTCTTCTTAACTGCCCAACTATTACACAAAAGTTAAGATTACTTGGGGATTTGTAAACCATTGGTATCATTGACTTTTAATCTGTTTTCGAGGTACGTTGAGTACCCCTATAGAAATAATCCCCCTTAAGTTTTATAGGAAAACTGCTAAAAGTTAATGCAATGCTAGATTTCGACGACAACCGCCCCGAACCGAATCCGAATCACCCAAGGCTGGGAGATACGATCAAGGTTGAGCCGATTCGGACAGTGAACGGCATTAACAAGATCAAGAAGGCACTGGCGCCCTCCCCTCGAAATCTGGCGTTGTTTGTGGTCGGAATCAATACCGCTTATCGAGCGTCCGAGTTGCTTTCAATTCGGCTGAAGCAGGTTCGCCATTTGCAACCCGGTGATCGGCTGGAAATTAAGCAAAAGAAAACGAAGAAGTATCGAGCTGTGACAGTCAACAATGGTTCCGTCTCGGCCATTCAAGGACTCCTGGAACATCTAGATCGTAAAGCGCTCAAAATGAAGGACCTGACGTGGGTCGACGATGATTCGTATCTTTTCGCTGGAATGGACCCGACAAAATCTTTGACGGTACCGTACCTGAATAATTTGGTGAAGCAGTGGTGTCGACAAGCGAATCTCAAAGGAAACTACGGCAGCCACAGCTTGAGAAAAACATGGGGCTACATGCAACGCACGAAACAAGACACCCCAATTCCACTCCTGATGCAGGCATTTGGTCATGCCAGTCAGCAGCAGACACTCGCCTACTTGTGTATTCAGGACGAAGAGATTGATTCAATCTACACATCTCTCGAACTCTAGAGGATTTCGTGCCCTACGCGAGCTCACGCACTTGAAAATGCGGGCGGTTATAGTACTAGAAACAACTTCGCGATCTAGCTATTTGCCAATAGCGCGCTGTCATGGGAATCATGATGCCTTTGCGTAGCCATTCGCCAACTTATGAACTTGCCTGCAACGACTTTAACGAGAAGTACATCGATCTGTTTGACGTGCACCGTGTGAAATGGGGGGTATTCGAGGCGAGCATCATAAAGGCGAAGGAAGAGGCAATTTTTCTCGCCGCGCTAGAGGGCCGCGATAGCTTGCGAGATTACCGAACAGTGCGCGCAACGAACAACGCATTTGCGAAAGCTGCGATGCGCGGAAATACACGCCGGATGATGATTGTCATCCAAAACTCCCTAGAAAATTTTCAGTCGGGCTTCAACGACGCGTGCCAGGACTATTGGGAGGCAAGAAAGATGGGAGACGATGTTCCGTATCGTGCCCAAATCATGTTGTGGATGTCCGCTTATCAGACTCTCTACGAGAGTCTCCTACGTATCGTATACGCACCTGTTTGTACGGCGTATCACCTGATAGACAAGAAGTTGTACGGTGATGACTTCAAACTAGACAATGGCGGGCGTGCCCGACTAAAAGCCATCAAGTCAATTGAGAAGAAATCGTCCTACGAAATAGAGTTCTATCGCCTTGGTCTGAATCACACGCTAAGAAACGCGAATGCCCACCGGCACTACGAAATTTTTGAACATGAAAAATACGTAGAATATTGGGATAGCACGACGCCCCGTATACGCATTACTGTGGACGAAATTCGGATACTCTGCGGAAACGCGTTTCATAACGCGAGTGCGATACTAGACGCGATAGTACTTTGGTTTGTGAATCACCGTTCCGCCGGAGAGGAACGGGGCTGGCTAAGAGAAAGCAAACCTAGAAAAGCCGGAAAGGTCGAGTTTGAGCAAGCTGTCACGGCGATGTTTGATCATTACAGTTTGACTGTTAGTAGCATCGATCGCAGCGAAACGCGTGATCAAATTTGCTTACAAACGCGTTCGCGCGGCATTGACCAGACTTCGACCATCTATCGAGGCGGCGATGAATGGACCGAATCATTTGATGTAGAAGTTAGATACGAGGAAGTTCAAATACTGCCTGAGATTCTAGACGTGCTCTATCACGTCGTCCGGGGATACGTTACTGCAAGAACACTATTGATTGAAGTATCGGACCAAGATGGCAAGTCGATCGGAAGAGTTTCAGCGAAGACTGGGTTACTTCGGAGATCAAAAGGCCCGTCTACTCAGCCGCTTGCTAATGTCCGTAAAGGCTTTGATGAAGACTCTTTGGGAGAACAGAAGATGTGGGTCGAGTTACGCTCAGCGCCAGAACGCGCCACGCCGCGCCTGCCTGTAGACAAGGAAAAGGACTAGACTTTGACTCTTTGGTCAACTAAGTCGGTGAGTGTCTCGTGTTTGATGACTTGATCAAGACCCTTAAAGGGCTAAACAAGAAAAGCATTTCTGTAGAGATAGCAGTTGATGAACACGGATTCATCGACAGGCAATGTCCTGCAGACAACTGCGAGTTCAACTTTAAGGTAGATGAGAAAGATTGGCTCGGTATTGTGTCGGATGAGGCTGTGTGGTGCCCGATGTGTCGTCACGAGGCACCAGCGGACCAATGGTTCACGAAAGAACAAGTCGAACACGCCCAGTCCGAGGCCCTAAAGGTCGTTGAGGGGGAGATTGATAGGTCACTTCGCTCAGACGCGAAGCGGTTCAATCGACAGCAGCGAAGGAGCGCCTTTGTTTCCATCTCAATCGAGGTGCCTGGCGGAACGCATCGTGCGTATACCCTTCCTTCCAAAGCAGCAGAGCTGATGGAACTCAAGATTCAATGCGAAGAATGTGGATCTCGGTTTGCAGTGATCGGAAGTGCGTATTTTTGCCCGGCTTGCGGAGCCAACTCTGTGATTCGCACTTTCGCTGACTCGCTTAGAAAAATTCGCGCAAAGATCGAGAGTGAAAACACAATTCGGAATGTGCTCGAAGAAATGCATGGCAAGGATGCCGCCGAACTAACCTGCCGTTCGCTTCGTGAATCTTGTTTGCTAGACGGTGTTACTGCGTTTCAGAAGTACAATGAAGGGCTGTACGAATCCTATGGTCAGGGGCCTCCCAACGCGTTTCAGAGAATTGATGGCGGTTCGAAGCTTTGGCGAGATGCGGTCGGCCATGGCTACGATTCTTGGCTTAACGAGTCGGAGATGGGACGGCTACTTGTTCTTTTTCAGAAACGGCACTTATTGGCTCATACCGAGGGGATAGTCGATGAGCGATATATCCTCAAGTCAGGGGATAACAAGTACAATCTCGGCCAGCGAATTGTCATATCCAGATCGGATATAGAATCACTGCTGAATTTGTTGGAAAAGCTCAGCGACGACTTGAGATCTGCGTGCCAAGACGGCTAGCGCAAAGGACTGTCTAAGTGAGACATATAGAAGGCACTCTTTCGGAAGCCCTAAAATCATTCGTAGGTGACGATTCCGTAGATCGTTCTGCTGCTTTCTCCGTATCGACGTATCGGCAACTCATGGAGCAGGTGGCCCAGTTAGCCTTCCTCAATAAAGACCACATGCTCTTTTTTCGCGGTCAGAAGCGCGACTACAAAAACAGAGCGGACGCTTCGACGTTTTATCCTAGTATCTATCGCGGCGATCCGTTGAGGACGCCGGAAATACACTACCGATTTGGTGTGCTAGAACAAGCAGCGAATCTCCTGTCGGATGCCGTTGAGCAAGAGAGGATTACTGGATTCAAAGAAATTCGTAGGAAGAAATATGTCCAGTGGAGTATTCTGCAGCACTACGAGGTCTGCGATACCCCGTTACTTGATTTCACTCACTCACTTGCCGTTGCGTGCTCATTTGCGCAGAACAACAATTCGGAAGAATGGGCGTACGTTTACGTTTTCGGCCTCCCTTACATTACGAATCGGATCTCTATCAACTCCGAACACGATCTCGTAAATGTCCGATTGCTTAGCATCTGTCCACCGGACGCGCTAAGACCATATTACCAAGAAGGATATGTAGCCGGCACCGAGGATATCACTAGCCAATACGACTCAAAGACCGAGTTAGATTTCAAAAACCGACTAATTGCCAAATTTCAGATTCCGACGTCGAAGCGTTTCTGGGGACGTGGTTTTTCTAGTATCCCAGATGCAGTTCTGTACCCCAGACAAGACAAATTCAAAAGACTCTGCGACAAGCTTCGCATTGGAATTGAACAAGATCTGCAGCCATTGGAAATAGGCGGGTTTCTAAAGCTCTGGATTCTTCTCGAGGAACAACTCGAAAGCCTTGTATCGTTGATTTCCGACCGGAAACCAAGCCCCGCTCGGGCCATTAGTCTGCTTCAGAAGCACGATCGCATTCCTAGCGAATATGCGATAAGGCTGAATTCAATACGCAAGTTCAGGAACCAACTCGTACATTCGCCACAGCTGATAGAAGCCGGACGAATAAAAGAATATACAGAGGAACTTCGCCTCGTTATTGCGGATTTTCCGCCGCAACGCTAGCCGGCAATAACTTGACGAGTTGTATCTGGTTGCTCAATTGCCCTCCTCCCGCAGCTTCAACATCTGAATAAGCTCTCTCCGCTCCATCTCGATCTTAACTTTTGATTCATTCTTGGCGCCCTCCTCTGCATGGCGAGGGGCAAATCCCGGCCAATACTTACCGCTCGTGAACGGCGGCAATAGATACATCGTGGATACGAAAGGCACTCCGAAGCAAGAACTGATATCGTTGAATCTATTGAGTGCCTATACAATCCCAGACAAAGACTGAAACTAGAGATCATTAAAAAAGAAGAAATCGAATTTATCTCAACCGTCCGTGGGGCGGGGATAAAACCCATTTTCACGATGCGATAGCCTCATCAACCAAGATAAAAACTAATGAAAATGAAGATAGCGGCCGTTTCCGTACTTTTGAATCTCATGGCCGGGTGCACCTTGTATCCTGTATTTACGATTGATTCAAAGCCTTTTACTAATGATGGCAACAGCGAAAAAATCCAAGTTGGAGCCACTGTTGTGACCACCCCGGACCTCAGCAGTTATGTTTTTAAAGGTAACGGCTGGGCCTACGCCTATACGGGTATAGGACAAGATAGCGTGCACATGAGTCGGCAATTATTTGACGAAGTCAATATTAGAGAAACAATGCCAGAGCCAGGCGAAGAAGAAACCCAGCTTATCCTTGTGCCGAAAGTTATCGAGATCAAAGAATGGGGAAAAGGCGGTGTATCGCTCGCTCTGATTCAAGAAATTACTCTTGGATGGAAGGCTTACGCTTATCCTAGCCTGAAGCTCATCTATCAAACGGAGGAAACCGCACAAGAGAAGTCTTATGCTGGCTCAATGTTTAGTGTGGAATCACAAGCGATTGAGCGAGCCCATTCTGCAGTGCAAGCTGTATTTAAGCAGTCGCTGAAAAATTTATCTGCATCATACCAACTCCATCAATATGCCAGTATACCGACACTTGTCAACGTCCCCGATAACGAGCGAAATTCGACTGCTCTTTCGATACTAAACCGAGACTCCTCAGCAGAAGTCAGGAGCACTATGCTTTACTACGCCATTGATGTGAATGACTACAACCTGGCAACAGAGCTACTGAAAGCAGGCGTTGACCCTAACACCATGGATATGCGGCGAGGCGGTTTAGTCCAGCATGTTGCCGTCAAAAAACACGATTCCAGAATGCTTGGCTTATTGTTGGATCACGGTGCAGAGGTAAATGCCTTAGACGTCGCTGGGAAGAATGTACTTTATTATGCTGTACAGGCTGATGACCAAGAACAAGTCGCTGAGTTGTTTCAGAGGAAGGCTGAGGTAGTCGCGCTTGGTAATAATTCCAATGAAAGCTATATTAGCGGAAAAAGTTACTTGGCTCTTGCCAGCTTTCAGGAAGCCAAACAATCCGATGCGGCGTCCCTGCAAAATTATAGTAAAGCTCGCACCCATTTTGGGGAAGCCGCAACCCAGTACCAGCAGTCGGCCGATGACATGAGCGGGGCTCTTCGGTCTGCCGAACTCAAAAGGTTCTTTTTGCAAGTGCTGGGCGCTGCAGTGATTCAATATGGCACCGCAAAACAAGCACAACTGCAATCTCAGCAATGGCAGGAAATGGCAGCACTACAGGGGGCCAGTAGTAGCAATACTGGATTGGATGGCTACTATCGCAATCTCAAACAATTGGACTCACAAAGACAAGTAACTATTAACCCTGATCTTGTTATACCCAATATCAACAATCAGGAATCGCTCGACACTAAGCCAGTAGAGCAATGGATAGAAATTTACGAGGAAGCAGCAGCGAATAGTGTGCAGATTGTAAGCAATATTGATAAGAGGCTAGATTGTTTAAAAAGCAGCGTAGACAGAGACGCGTGCCCACAACTCTAATCTACGTCTAAAAGGTACTGACAAGTGACTATGCTCACAGTCAAGTATTTACACCAGTTTCTCATCCCAGTGAGCGCGAAGAGAGGGTCAGGACTTCCCACTGACTTTAGCGTGCACCGCGACATCATTGTCCGGTCAGATAAAACCTCGCCATGTTCGTTCAGATAAAATAATTATCTCCCTGCCATCATTTCGCAGCTGAAGCGCTTTCTCGATCTTTCGACCGTGGCTCGTGAACCGCCAATCTCTGCTTGCCAATGTGCCAACAACTAATGCATCGGTACGTCCGCTTACATTCCGTACAACCTGTGCACCCCGTTTTGACGCCGTATTCTCGACATTCTTTCGTGTTCCACAGACGAATTTCCCCGTGAAGCAAATCGTCTTTCCATCGTGCTCAAAAATTTGGATGCCATCTTCAAACACTTCGGCAACACCGCCATCTGCGGCACCCGTTTCCTCAAATGAGTATCCACACATCTGCTGCAATGTGGTCTTGAGCTCCTCCAACTCCTCAGGCTCGACGACACCATCCTCGGCGATATGACGTAGACGTTGTGCGATGACGTTGGCTGGCCAATGATTCGATACATCGGGATTATTTCCGATCCACTGATCTAGTTGGGCAAACTCCGATAGATCAACGACCCCGTCGGCGACTATGCCAGTCACTAGACCGAGAAGTTCATTAATGGCAGCCGCCTCGTCGCGTGTTGTTTGCTCACTAAATTCAATGATGTCCTCGATCAGTGCATAGATTTCTGCCAACTCATCACCGGTTACCGTTCCATCCGCAAGTACATCGCCTATTAGATCGAGCAGGTCGACTACGTCTCCGTCATCGAGGGCTTGTTGTGTTCGGAGCCAGGTATCCAAGAAAAGGAGTTCTCGTGGTTCCAGTTTTTGGTCCGCCACGACCCCTTGAAGAAGCCCACGCAGCGCGTACGCTGCCTTCTCCTTGTTTCTGCGGAAGCAAAACGCGGTATTGACTGGTTGCCCGTTCGTATCGAGACGCCTTTCGTTCATTCGTAGTATCCGTTCGTTCGTGGTCTCGCCCCAATGATAGTCGATTGTGGGAGCGGACAGTATGATGATTTCACTCAATTGTCGTGGCCAATACTGACCCTTACTCGTCGCTGAGCTAGTGGAAAGTCGGGGTCAGGACTTGCCGCCAGGGGCGACTGTCTGCTTTCATCACTAGCGGCCGCTCAGAGGCGACCTGGTGAGGGTCCGCTTACGCCCAGAAGCAGCCGGTCGCGAGGGGCAAGTTCGGGTCAGAACTTGCCGCTCGCCCTACTCCCCCGCAATCTTAACTTTTGCATAAACCTTGGCGACAACTGAAGTGAGCGGAAAGAGATGGCCTATACTTGCGACTGACGAGGGTCCGCTATGCACCCGGAAGGGTTCTGTAGCAAAACTCGCCATTATGACCCTCGGAACTATACTGCTGTGCTGAGAACTTCATTATTTGGGTAAGTTGTGATCAGTTTCAAAGGCCGTCATCATCAGCAGGACATTATTTTGCAGTGTGTGCGTTGGTATGTGGGGTTCTTGGCCCAAACCGCCGAAAAGGTGCAGTAAGGTTCTGAGTGCTGGACTTACCACGCATGGTGCCATTTGATTCTATCCTTGGCCCGCATACGAATCAGCAAGTTGCTGATGTATGGCTCAACTACTTGCCGCAATACCGCATGATCTCAGGTTTCAAAGGAGGCACGAATCGCCGATCATGACCGGAGCATTTGCCTACCACTAGGGAAAGAAAGTTACGAATGGTCGTTTATCAGCGACCTGCTGATCGCTTCCAGAATTTCGATAGGCGCGATTTGGCGCCGGTGGCCGACATTGATCAAATAGTAACCGGCAGAATCATGAATCTTGGATTTGCCAAAGTTACAAATGAAAATTGTCATCCACATACTTGCCTCTCGTGAAACTTGGTACCTATGCAAAACTTTCCACTGGCGAGTGGCTGCTATGCTCTGATACCAGCCCCTGAGCTGGTAAACTAACTCACCGTCACCAATTGGAGAAGACCAACTATGGCCGACATCGCTCAACTTATTAGAGCCTGCGAACTAGGGCAGCTTGATCAAGTAAAGATGATATTGAGGAGCAAGAAATTGCTCTTTTTTCCTGCGGTCAAGGTGAATGAGACAAATGAGGGGGGTTACACGCCGCTAATAGTCGCGGCGGAAGCTGGACATACGAACATTGTCGAGACGCTCATCAAACACTCAGCCGCCCTAGATGTGCAAACAAACAACGGGGCAACTTCTTTGATCCAAGCAGCGCAGCAAGGACACTTAGCCATTGTTGGGCTGTTGTTGGACAAAGGTGCTTTGATCGATTTACCGCGAACTAACGGTTCGACGGCTCTCTTGGCAGCAACGGAAAATGGTCATACCGATGTTGTTAATGCATTGTTAACAAAAGGTGCTTCTACTGCATTACGTGCTAACGGCGGTATTTTTGCATTGTTTATTGCAGCCCAAAGAGGTTTTGAAGGCATCGTCAAAATGCTGCTGGACAACGGAGCAGCGGTTGATGAACGGGATGAAAACGGTGTGACGGCACTTATTGTCGCTGCACAACAAGGCTGTGACACCGTTGTAAGGGTCTTGCTCACTTTCAACGCTAGCGCTGGCATCATCAACGCTGAGGGCGGAACAGCATTCACATATGCTGCGCAATTGGGCCACGTGGCAGTGGTTAACACCTTGCTTGACCATGGTGTTGATGTGAACCAACTAGACGAGGATGGCGCGACCGCTCTCATTCTCGCCGCAGAGGGTGGTCACGACAAGGTCGTCGACATCTTGCTAGACAAAGGTGCTGAAGTTGACTTGTTTAGCGATAATTTTGGCGCGACGGCGCTTTACGTCGCGACAAACAATGGGCATGTTGAAATTGTTGCGGCACTACTTAAAAAAGACGCCAACACAGAAATTGCTTTGCAAGATGGGACTACGCCCCTTGCTTCGGCTGCACAAGAAGGCAATGAAGTGATCGTTGACTTGTTGCTCGATCATAATGCGGTCGTGGACGTGACGAATGCGATCGGTGCGACCGCTTTATACGTTGCCGCCCAAAATGGCCATGAACAGATAGTCTCAGCACTTCTTAATAAAAATGCCACGGTCAACGTGCAACTCGATGGTGGTGAGAGTTCAGCATTGATCATCGCTGCCCAGCAGGAACACGGTAGCGTTATAACTTTGCTCCTCGAACATGGCGCGTCTGTAGACTTTCAGCAGACGGGCGAACATAGTTCAACCGCTCTGATAATGGCTGCCCAACAAGGATATCAAGCCATTGTCTCGGTGTTGCTCAAACATGACGCGAATGTTGACCTAGCGAGGCGCGATGGTACAACTGCGCTGTATATGGCGGCTCAATATGGGCACGAAGACGTCGTGGCTGAACTCATTCAATCGAATGCCGCAACAGAGTTGGCTATAGGCGACAGTTCTACGGCCCTTTTCATTGCCGCTCAAAACGATCACTCGCGCATTGTGAAAATGCTGTTAGAGGCAGGTGCAGATATTGAAGCGTCGTTGAATAACGGGGCCACATCGTTATTTGCTGCAGCAATCCGTGGGTATCTAGCGACCACCGAGATATTGCTGGACCATGGTGCAAATAAGGATAAATTGTTGGATGGTGGACAAACGCTGATGGACTTCATTGAAAACGACGCGATTAAAAGCCTGCTGCTAGGCACGAGTAAACAAGAATTAGATGGCGACGAGCCCGGGTCGATAGAAGCCGACTGGGGTAAGGAGGCGAACCTAATATATCAGCAGCTACTAAGTTCACTAGATGGTGTGCAGTTGGTCGCGTCTCTCGAACAGTGGGGCTTTAGTTTGACGCCACTGGATAATGCGATACCCGGCTTGAACTATGATAGTGACTCAGGAGTGGTCATGGTAACCATTCGCAAGGACACCAACAGGATCGACAATTTGATCTATTTCTCCAAGATTGAAAAAAAGGGAATCCATCTTGTAGAATCGCCTGGAAAGCTGTCTTGTCGAGAAATGTGATCGTGAAGCCCAACCGAACAACAGGGTTTGCTTGCCGCTTAGTCCATACACTGCACTGCTGGTCAGTCGATTAACGTCGCGATCGTCGTTTCGCTCGCCCTGAAACCGCAACACCGTGCCACCCTTGTCGACCGGTAAAGCCACGAATGACCGTAAACGGTGTTCGAAGTCCAACGGTACGAAAAGTTACGCTAAGGAAATCTGATTTGGAGTCCAGACTGAATCGCCCCGGGGTTGCCGGAGACCTTTTATGTTGAGAGGATACTCCGATGACAAGAGCAAACAGATGTTCCCTGGAAGTCCGGGAACGAGCGGTTCGCATGCTGCACGAGCAAGAACCATCCTATGCATCACGGTGGGCGGCATTGACGTCGATTGCCGGGAAGATCGGCTGTACGCCGGAGGTGTTACGCAAGTGAGTCCAGCGGGCTGAGATTGACGACGGTCGTCGTCCCGATCGAACGTCGTCCGAGCTTGAAGATCTCAAGGCGCTGAAGCGCAAGAACCGGGAGCTTAGGCGGGCTAACGATATTCTGAAGACGGCGTCAGCGTTTTTTGCACAGGCGGAGCTCGACCGCCGACTGAAGTGATGGTTCGTTATATCGACGATCACAAAGACCGATTCGGGGTCGAGCCAATCTGCCAAGTGCTGCCGATTGCACCCTCGACGTACTACGAACGGAAGGCGCGTGAGCGCGAGCCGAGGCGTTGCCCGGCACGTTATCACAGTGACCAGGCATTGAAGCCGGATATTACACGTGTCTGGAACGAGAACTTCCAGGTGTACGGTGCTCGCAAGGTCTGGAAAGCGCTGAAGCGAGAATCAACGCCAGCGGCGCGTTGCGCCCCGGCGGATCTAGTTGAGCGCCAGTTCGTCGCTTTTATCGTTGATGTCTTCTCTCGACGCATCGTTGGTTGGCGCGTATCGACGTCGATCAAAACAGATCTGGTGCTTGATGCGCTGGAACAAGCGATACACGCACGCGGTAAGTCAGACGATCTTATTCACCACAGCGATCGCGGTACACAATATCTTTCGATCCGTTACAGCGAGCGCCTGGCCGAGGCTGGCATCGCCGCTTCCGTCGGCAGTGTCGGTGACAGCTACGACAACGCACTGGCCGAGACGATCAACGGTTTGTACAAGACCGAAGTTATCAGGAAACGTGGACCGTGGCGCAACGTCGATGAGGTCGAATACGCAACACTCGAGTGGGTAGATTGGTTCAACAACCGCCGTATGCTCGAACCGATTGGTGATATACCGCCGGTTGAATACGAAGCGATGTATTATCAAGAACAAGCTCAGGCGATGGCCGCCTGAGTCAAACCAAAAACTCTCCGGAGAACTCGGGGCGATTCAGTTAGGAGTACGTATGGAAGCGCTCACGCAGTTACATATCAGGATGTTTACAGCTTGCAGACAAGGAAAAATTGCGCGGGTAAGAGACGTTCTCAATACCAAAATACTTTTCTTTTCTCGATTTCCAAATATAGATCTAAAGAGAAACGGGATGACTCCACTGATGACTGCAGCAAAATATGGCCATAGGGATATTGCGCAACTATTAATTGAAAAAGGGGCGAATGTAAATTTGCCTAATTGTAGTGGTGAGACGTCACTTTGTGTTGCGGCAATTTATGGTCAGGCTGATATGGTGAGCTTGCTCTTGGATGAAGGCGCAGAGATCGATATTCAAACAGATCAAGGATTCACGGCCCTTATTGCTGCTGCTGAGAAAGGGCATTTGTCGGTGGTTAACATTTTATTACAGTGGGGAGCCGATGAAACTATTGAGACAGATAATGGCTCAACTGCGGTGCAAGTTGCTACCACGGATGACATTAAATCAAGACTTGCGCTTGCTGTTCCGCACGAAGCTGTAACGGAGGTGAGCTTAACCGATCTGCAAGGTATAGTTGAGAAATTAATAAGTAAAGAAGCCCAACCGGCACTTGCTCAAAAGCCGAAGGCGTCAGTCGCTATTGTTGATGAACAAAGTTTTTCCACCAGTGATTCTCAGGCTAAGTCTGTAGAGGGCAGTGCAATGCTTTATATGGAAGTATCAGGTAATGATAAAAATCCAGCACAATGCTCTGACAATGAATGCCCCTGTGGCAATCCGGGTGCTTCGATTTTTCCAGGAGAGGGTTATTTTTTTACGTCACAGGCTGTCGTTGATTTTCGCCATGATTGTTTGTCAGAAGAAGAGGCATTGGAGAAAGTTAATCAAATTGCTGTTACTGGAAAACTGCCTGACAATATTGCGGGCCAATTTGTTTCTATATTGATGTGTCGCCTGGGTGCAGAAAAACGAGGGCTGGATTTAGCTGTTGCTACTGAAGATGCAAAATATTGGTGGCATAAAGGCAAAATACCGCTGCGTGTTACTCCACTTGCGGCGTCTTTAAATTTGTCTTCGCAAAGTTATGCAGAACAGTTTACTAATCAAATTAAAGCTCACTTAAAACAAATAGGTGATCTTGGTGGCTTGTATGAAAAGTTTATTGAAGAGCATTTTTCAGATGATATTGTCGCAATGCTGGCGGGAGCTGCGGAGCAGAAGATGACGCTTACTGAGTTTGATTTGAATGAGCATAGTTGCAGTATGTCGAAATCTCCTGTTAGCTACTGGATCTGTACTCTTCCCTATTCAGTTACAGAGGCAAAGAACTGGTTTGGAGAGGCGTATGGTGGCTATTCCAAGTTACTTGAGAATGCATGGGGTTCAGATCATTTTGTTAGTGCAAATTGCGAAGTGCTTGTTCATATTGTCTTTAGTCAAACAGTTGACGGAGTTTGGCTAAACATGACCATATTTCCAATCAACTCTCAACAGTTTTCTTTTCAGCCTATATTGCCTATTGATTTGTTGACTGATCAGGAGAAAACCATATAGAACAATCGGGATAGGGAGGGGTTCTGTCGCAAAATTTGCGGTGATGACCCTCTGAACTATACTCCTGTGCTGAGAGTTTCGTTATTTGGGTAAATCGTGATCAGTTTCAAAGGCCGTCATCACCAGCAGGACATTATTTTACAGTGTGTGCGTTGGTACGTGGCCTATTCGCTGAGCTATCGTGACCTGGAAGAGCTAATGCAGGAGCGAGGCTACACGGTGGACCACAGCACCGTTCAGCGCTGGGTCGTGCATTACGCACCCCGTATCGAGAAGGCCTTTCGCAAAAACAAGAAACGGACTGGCCTTCGCTGGCGCCTCGATGAGACTTACATCAAAATCAAAGGCGAGTGGAAATTCCTTTATCGCGCCGTCGACAAGCAAGGCCAGACTATCGATTTCCTGCTCACTGCGAAGCGTAATACGAAGTCCGCCAGGCGTTTTCTCAACAAAGCCATCGGCTCCAGTGGTAAGCCCAGTCTAATCAATATCGATAAGAGCGGAGCCAATACCGCTGACATCAAGCAATACAACAGTGACGAAAACAAACGTATCAAGATTCGCCAATGTAAATATCTGAATAGTATTGTCGAGCAAGACCATCGCTTCATCAAACGCCGAATTCGCCCAATGTTGGGCTTTAAATCGTTCTGGTCTGCACGAGCGACATTGGCAGGCATTGACGTCTGGCGCATGTTGAAAAAGGGTCAATACAAGAGTTCACTTCCGTCATGGCAACAGTTTTATTCTCTGGCAGCCACAGGATAGGTGCCGACAATTACCGTGGTTTCGCGTTCGTAGTTAACTTTGCGACAGAACCGCCGCGAGAGTGCCCTGAATGAACTCAGACGGCACCCGAAACCCAAGTGGGCACATCTCTCGATTCAATGCCGATCAAAATTCGAATCCTGATTTTCATTTTATACGGTCTGGTCTCAAAGCAGGTCCAGCCCCAATCACCAACCTACGTCTACATAAATTATGGTTACGTCGCATAATGGAAATATTTGGGAGTACGAATGAATTTCATCATCAAGAACATTAAATGGGTAATGCTGGTATCAGGGGTGCTGACATTTACGATGTTCTATGGCCTTTTTGCCCCGCAAGCTGCGCTCGAATCAATGTTCGGCATTTCATTCAGCGGAACGCTTGAAACAATAGTCGTTCGCAGTTGGTGCGCATTAGTAGGACTCATGGGGGTAATTCTCATTTACGGCGCCTTAGACGATAAGAGCCGAGTGTTCTCCATCTCCGTAGTAACAGTCAGCAAAGTTATCTTTGTGTCTTTAGTCATGCTCTACGGGCGAGAATTTCTGAGCGAGGTTGGGGCGGCAATCGCAATGGATTGCATCACAATTGCCCTCGCCGTTCTCTTCTTAGTAGCACTACGCGTAAGGCGGTCGACGGCCTAACCAAGATAGGTTGGTCTAAGATCCCTCATCAGCAACAGCCAGCAGGCCCGTAAAAACATAGACCGACCCCGAATCGACACCTTTGACGACGTCGTCAACCAAGCGCGCCCCGACCACAGCGGCATCGCCGGAGATCGCCACCTTCCCACCAAATTGGTCGCCTGCCTTCCCATCCGTCGCGGTGAGTTTGTCTTTCTGGCTCCAGGTAGTCCCGGAACGCGTGAATACATATGCTGAACCTGAATCAACGCCGTTGGCACCGTCGTGATTGCCGGCCCCGATCAAGGCGGTATCGTCGGCGAGCGCGACCGTGTAGCCGAACCAGTCGCCCGCTCCGCCATCGGCGGCGGTTAACCTGGCTTGCTGGCTCCAGCCGTCCCCGGAGCGAGTGAATACATACGCAGAACCTGCATCAATACCATTAACGTCGTCATCGTCGAGGCGAGCCCCGATCAACGCGGTATCGCCCACGAGCGCGACTCTGACGCCGAACAAGTCGCCCGCCGCACCATCAGCGGCCGTGAGCTTGGCCTGTTGACTCCAGTCGGTTCCGGAGCGAGTGAATACATACGCTGAACCTGAATCAACGCCGTTAACATCGCTGTCGTCCGCGTTCGCCGTGATCACCGCCGTGTCGCCTGCGAGCGCGACGCTGTAACCGAACTCGTCGCCCGCCTCGCCATCAGCAGCCGTGAGCTTGGCTTGCTGGCTCCAGGATGTTCCGCTGCGGGTGAATACATACACGGAACCCGAATCATCCCCGTTGACGTCGTCGTCATCGAAACGAGCTCCGACAAAAACGGTGTCGCCGGAGAGCGCGACGCTGTAGCCGAACAAGTCGACCGCTGCGCCATCGGACGCGGTGAGTTTGGCCTGCTGGGTCCAGGTAGTTCCGGAGCGAGTGAATACATATACCGAGCCTGAATCGACACCGTTAACTTCGCTGTCGTCTGCATCGGCAGGTATAACCGCGGTGTCGCCTTCGAGCGCGACTCTGACTCCAAACCAGTCGCGGTCCGAGCCGTCGGCGGCGGTGAGCCGGGCCTGCTGGCTCCAGGTAGTTCCGGAGCCGGTGAACACATACGCCGAACCCGATTCGAGGCCGTTGGCATCGTCGTCATCAAATCGAACGCCTACCAATGCGGTATCGCCGGATATTGCAACGTGATACCCAAACTGATCGCCCTCCCCGCCGTCGGCGGAAAGCTTTGCCACTTCGGTGAGTGACGCTGACCAGGTCGGTACGGCGACTATCAACATCACGCCCGCTATTGCGAGCATGAACTGCTTTCTTTTCAGTTTTCCACTCATAACTACCGCCTGCTACATACGCGTACGACCTTATTACTAGGTGCTTGAACCCACCAGCACTTCCAAAGGGATATTCAACTCTTTGTGTAGCGCCCTGATCATATTCAGGGATAAACCGCGACGTCGGTTGAGCACCTCAGATACTCGCGCACGAGTTCCAATGAACGGCTCCAGATCCTTCCTATCCATATCCATCTGTTCCATTCGAAAAGCAATGGCCTCGATTGGATCCGGGCTACTTATCGGAAAATGTGTTGCCTCGTACGCGTCGACCAAGGTTGCAAGGACATCCAGCTCGTCCCCTTTATCAGTGTCTGGCTCGGCCAACATTAGTGCGTCGATTCTTTTGAGAGCACTCTCGTGGTCGCTTTTATTTCTGATTGGTCGAATATTCATCTATATCGTCTCTGCATTAACTTTGTCGTACGCGGCGTGTGTGCCAACGAATCGAACGTAAACTATCTTGAAACTGTAGTTTATCTGCAAAACCGAAACGCTTCAGAATTGAAGGCGAACGCAACGAAAAGACTGTCGTTAAGTTTCCAGTTCGACGAGGGCCCAGGAGACTCCTTCGACCTCTATCTTGCATTCGAGAAACCGAGTAGTCAGTTTTCATTTCCGAACCTATCATCGCTGTAGATGCGGCTTGCACCACCAATAATTAGCCGACACGAGCCTCAGATTACCAGTGAGAAATGCCTTGAGTTTCCAAATTTGAGTGAATCTTAACTTTTGATCCATTCTTAGCGCCCTCTTCCATGCCGCCGGGGAAGAGTATCGGCCAATAGTTTCCACTCGCGAGCGTCTACTTTGCACCCGGAACTTGCCGCTCGTGAGCGGCCGGTGTGCGCCGCAAGCGGTCGCTCAAATGCTAGTATTTGCCGTATTGGAAAGGGTTACTTCTGACTGCGATTTCAACCGGTCGACGCAACACTTTGTTGGAAAGCCATTGTCTCGCAAAAATGTTTTCGAATCAGAGGTATAGCTAAATATTCAAAGGGACGCCGAGCGTTTGTCGATGGAGATACTGGCTACCGTGCCCAACTGACAGCCCGATCGCCTGTTTACACAGGGGTTTCCGCGCGAACCGACTTTTCGAGGTATCCGTTCACCCATCGGCAGCAGTTGCTGCGCCAGCTCTTCAGATGCGCCTGCAAAACCCTCTGGCCCGAAAACCAGGCGGCGCAGTTTCAAGCGGGTGTTGCATCGACCCATTGAGACCGCAGCCAACAGTTGACGCTCGCAACGTCTAGGTAACCCTAATTCTCACCGCTCGTGAGCGGCCGCTGTACACCAATCCGAATGACATTGAGTTCCGTCAGCATGCTGCTCTCGTCGAATTCCAGAGTTGCTGCATTCGAAAGCGTGCGGTAGCTGTTGGAAATGTCCTGGACGTGACGAAGCCAGTTATCGATCAGGCCCTGTCGCTCACGCCGAATGGCCCCGGCAATGCCAGAACATCCGTAGTGCCCGCACACGACGATATGCTGAACGTCCAGCACATCGACCGCGAATTGGAGTGCTGATAGACAGCTTAAGTCGCTGTGAACGACCAAATTCGCCACGTTTCGGTGAACAAAAATCTCCCCCGGCAACAAGTCGACAATTTGCGTGGCGGGTACACTGCTATCCGAGCAGCCGATCCATACGATGTCGGGCGCCTGCTGTTCGGCCAAACGACGAAAAAACAGGGGATCTTCCGCTGTTACACGTTGCGCCCATGCCCGATTGTTACTCAGCAGTCCGTCGAGATTTCGCATCGCGGTATCCGTGGGTCCTACGAGCCCTGCGTGCCATTCAGAAACAAGTCGGCTCGCGCCGTCTCGGTGATTAGCACGACCGCCGGGTGTTTTAATCGACGCTCGGGCGATATGGCATAAAACTGTTCGGTCACACCCTCGGTGCGGCCGATGACGCTGGAACGATACATCGCACAAATTTCCTTCTCGATCGCCGACGGCCCCGCAAACACGCCCTTGCCTGCTTCGCCAAACGCCTTCATCAGAGCACTGTCGTCAAACTCTCCAACGACATTGGGCACAATCTCCTCAACCTCGAACCATTCG
>RCNC010002464.1_pt1 | contig 19274 bp, 14 predicted proteins | sample 2041301 | NCBI WGS metagenome assembly RCNC01 (sample SAMN09708231, study PRJNA481090) | Marine sediment metagenome, whole genome shotgun sequencing project. | biome: marine sediment; feature: ocean; material: sediment; isolation source: Sewage treatment plant 13A marine sediment (STP13A) ...
TCATCGCCAACGCACCCAATCCGGCAGGGGTGTCCATTCTCAAGAAGTACTTCAATGACGAGGTGTCGTCGCTGGGATTCCTGGGCGGCACCCTGATTCCCACCGTCATCATGATCGTTTTGTTTTTACTACTGGGATAATTTGCAATTATTTTTTTTTGGGGATACATATGGGATACGGTAAGTTATTTATAAGTTCAGATATCACAAAGATATTGCAGATTCTACCACTGTTTTGATCAGTATTTCAAAGGTTCAACAATGGTGTATTTCAATAAAAATATTGAGAAGCAATGATAAGGCACAATCGATGTTTCGTTGGATTGAAAATCGTAATATGTAAGTATGCTGCCCTAAATGTGGATCAAAGATTATGCTAGCCTATAATAAAGATGTCGTATTTGAAACTTATAAAATAGCCGATCCATATGAAGGGTTGTGCAGTATGGCACCTTAATCTTAATACTCAACTTACATCTGTTTCATGCAAAAAGCCTTTCCCCACTAATAATTATTCCTCAGCACTTCTAACAGACAAAAGGACATAAAATATCTTCCTACTCGTTTAAATACGCTCCGTCTGATGCGTAATAATTAATGTTAACAAATAGTTAGAGGAATTTAATATTCATCAAGTTTTTTACTTGACAACGAAAACCTGATATTATACATCATGGGTCGACGGTCGACGGCATACAGAAGACGGGCGACTGATAGATGCTGTTTCGGAAAAGCCATGCTCAAACCATTATATCGTCTGCGGGGAGACGAGAAAATCGAGGAGGAGATAATGAAACAATCACAAAAGGAATTTGATGCTATTGTTGTGGGAAGTGGACCGGGCGGGGCAACGGTTGCCCGGGAATTGTCCCAAAAAGGTAAGAGCGTTCTTATTCTGGAATGGGGGGACAATGACCCTGTTAAAGGTAGTATCTGGCAGATGATACCCAGGGCGTTAATGCCGTTTAAAAGTCTCTTGGTCACAGGTCAGGCCCTTGGGATGGTCCGGGGGATTACCACCGGGGGAAGCTCCCAGGTTTATTGTGCCACGGCCTTTGATCCCCCCGTGGACATGCTGAACTCCTACGGTGTGGACATCAAGGATGAAGTTGAAGAGATAAGAAGTGCGGTCCCCACAGATCAGTTATCTGACGAATTGATGAGTCCGGCAGGCCAAGTGTTTTACGACAGTGCCAAAGAGCTTGGCTATGATGTCCATAGGCTCAACAAGTTTATCTACCAGGAAAAATGTGAACCAGACTGCCAAAAATGCTGCTATGGCTGTCCCACAGGTGCGAAATGGTATGCCGCCAATTTTGTTGATGATGCCCTTAATGAAGGGGCAATAATGATCAATAAAGCCAAAGTCAGAAAGGTTATCATTAAGAACAAAAAGGCTATAGGTGTTGAATTCAAGCAGAAAAAAGAGTGGTTCCGTGCCTATGCGCCCCAAATTGTTATTGCAGCCGGCGGGATCGGATCTCCTCTGATCCTGCGTGAAAGCGGAATCAAAAGTGTCGGTTATGATTTTTTCTTTGATCCCCTGATGTATACCCTTGGAAAAGTAAAAGATGTAAAAGGGGGCAGGGGTGTCCCCATGAGTGCCGGCATCCATCTCCCCGAAGACGGCATTGTTATGACGGACTTTAATCTGCCTCGCCTTATGAAACTTGCCTTCGACCTTGAGGTCTTTAAATTCAAACAGGCCTTTTCCTACTCCAATGTGGTTCCCATTATGGTCAAGGTTAAAGACGGCCTTGGCGGCAGCATCAAGAACGGAGCCTGGCTTTGGAAAACCCTGAAGAGCGAAGATAAAAAGAAATTGGATAAAGGCCATTCCCACGCCAAAAAAATCCTTGAAAATGCCGGTGCCACAAATATTTACCGAAGCTGGGTTATTGCCGCTCACCCCGGGGGAACAGTAAAAATCGGAGAGCATGTGAATAGCGATTTGGAAACGGAAATTGAAAATCTATATGTTTGTGACTGTTCTGTCATACCGGAAGCGTGGGGCCTTCCACCTACATTTACCTTGCTCGCCCTTGGAAAACGTCTTGGCAAACATATTTTAGGAGAGACGAAATTTTCAGATTAACAATATGCGGAAAAAGAATTCAAGGATCCCAAGCCTTCGGCTTTAGCCGAAGGTTGTTGATAGGCATACTTCATAAATCATTTTTTTCAGGAGGGGACTCTATATGAGCACAACACAAAACAGTTCCAACAGACCGGTTGGGATTCATAAAATTTCAGGCCCGGACGGGGCTTATGATGATGCAATGACAGGCAAGGTATCAGATATCCTCAAGACCCGCGAGGTCCGGCAGCTGTTGATTACAGTGGTGCCCGAACTTTTAAATGTCTGGGCCGGAAGAAGCTGGTGGAAGAAGACGCTTTCAAAAACGGCCGGGTTCGTGGTCCAGAACCAGCTGTCGCAGCCGGAAGACGTCTTTGGAAAGGATGAGATCACCGCCCTGTTTGAAAACGAAAAATTCATAGGGAATGTGGCCGAGCAGTTGCCCGATGTCATCAACGGAGTCGTCGACGCCCTATCCGCAGGCACAGGCAGCATTGAACGTATGTCCGTGGAAGACAAGCAACAGCTCTTCGAGGATCTCCTGTCCAAAACCGGCCAAGGCAGAACCGGCGCTGTGCTGACCCGTTGCGCCCGGACGCTGGTGGATATCCATAGCGTGGATCCGGAATTTTTTACCAAAGCCATAGAACCCGGTTTTATAAAGTGGGTGGAGTCGGTTGATTTGGGCGAGTTCAAAGAGATGCTCGACAATGCCGAGGTAGACGGACGAGCGTTAGTGGAGATGGTAATGACTGTGCTGTTCGAGTACCCGACCAAATTTGTGGTGCTTCTTGCTCTTTTGCCCGGCCTGGTCAATTTCATTATGGACTCGCTCGAAATTATTATCGGAAAGGTAAACACATTCCCGCCGGACATGTTGACCGATGTCGTGCTCGCCCTTGCCAAAGATATCAATGGCGCCTCTATTGCCAATTTGCTGAACCAGCTTACGGAAGTTGTCAGAAAAATCCACACCGGCAGCGATCCCAAGCTGCCAAAAGACCTGGCAGGTATGATGGGAGAGATCATCAGTCAAATAGACCCCGTCATCCTCTGGAAGTCGAAAATCGCACTTGCTGAAATCAAGGCCTCAACTGCTCAGGCAATGACCGATGCAGTGAACGACAATCCTGCCTACAAACAGCTTGACATGGTCAAAGGCCCGGAAATTACCAATATTCGCATGAAATCATTAAATCAGAAGCTGACATCCTGGGAATCCTTCGACGATGAGGAAACCTCAGAATTCTGGGGCCGGCATCTGACCGCCTATGATGTTCAGGAGACAGCCGAAGTGGCCAACAATGTGCTCCGCCTGATCAACCGCCTGGTAGCTGAAAAACCGGCCATCTTTAGCGAATTCATCGGCCAGTTTGCCGATGCAATCGATGATTACGAACTGGCGGAATCCCTCAAAAACGTTTTTAACGGTGCAAACGAAGAAATCCGGCCGGCGGCAAGGGCTGTTGTACCGGGACTGGTCACCTGGATCTGCAACGTGATTCAGCCGGAAGATGACGAGTATGAAGATGACGCGGCAACGGCCCGCGAGGCAATTCAATCCTTATTTGCAGTTGAGGGGGTGTAACAGATGAAAGTTTTTAATGATGCCGCAACAAAAGTACAGTGTGAGTCAATTGTGAACTGGAAAAAAGCGGGCAAACCGATTGTCGGTTATACCTGTTCATATGCACCTGCTGAGATATTCCATGCGGGTGATATACTACCGGTGCGATTAAGGGGAATCGAAACCGACGGCATGGAAATCGGCGACACCTATTTTGGACCGTTTATCTGCTCTTTCCCCAAATGCATTCTGCAGCTGGCCGGCAAGGGCAAATTTTCTTTCCTGGATGGTGCCATCATCACCCCGGGGTGTGACGCCATGCGGAGGTTGGATGAGAACTGGCGAAAGGCCGGAGAAGATTTTGAAGGCATCGTACCTGATTATTTCCATTATTTCGATGTCCCCCACAGGGCGGAAAAATATGGTATGGAATGGTATATTGATGAGCTTAAAAAGCTGATCAAAAGCTTGGAAGATCATTTCAATGTAAAAATCACCAACGAGAAACTGTCTGCCGCCATCAAAGAATTCAATATCGGCCGAAAACTGCTCAGTGAGATTGAAAACTTACGGTTCCAGAAAGAGATCAAGGTTTCCGGAACTGAGGTTTTTGCAGCGACAATTGCCGGAACCGTGATGCCCCGTGATGAATACACCCAAGAACTGAAAAAATGGATAACCACGCTTAAGAAAAGAAAGACATCATTAAGCAAAGATAAACACCGGGTGATGGTGACGGGCAGCATCAGTGATGAAATTGGCCTGTTTGAATTAATAGAAGACACAGACAAGGCAATCATTGTCGGTGAAAACCTGTGTTTCGGTATCCGTTACGAAGGGAACGAAATCAAAGAAGACGGTGATCCGATTGAAGCAATGGCCGACCACTATCTGGGCAAGTCGGTTTGCCCGAGGATGTACGGCAAGTATAAAGAGCGGCTGGCCTTGCTCAAAGAGAAAATTGAACGCTCCAATGCGGATGGTGTGATTATGCAGAGTGTCCGTTTCTGCGACCTGCACGGTGCCGAAAATTCCCTTTTTGAAAGGGACCTTGAAAAAATGGGTATTCCCTGTCTGCGGGTTGAGCGGGAATACGGTCCCCACATCGATATCGGACGCATGAAGTTGAGGATTGGTGCCTTTCTTGAACGCATCTCGGCAGGCAAAAAAAAAAAAATGAGTTCGGCTCCGTCTGAAACAGTTTTGGCCAGTGCATAAGAAAAACAAAGGAGAAAAAATGAGACCAGCAATGATGGAATATAATTTTGACTGGATGATGAAGTCAGCGTTTGCGGCAGCTGCCTTACTACCAAAGGGCACGCAAAAAGAACAGGAAATTGTATTCAAGCATGCTCCCTATTACCAGGGTATCTTAGGTACAATATTAGGTATGGGAAAACCCGGTGTTGCTTTGCTTGAAATGTTGAGTGAATATTTTGATAATGTGCTCAAAGCTCATGAAAGAGGTCATAAGATTTGCATGACCTCCTTTGTTCAGACGCCGGCAATCTTTTATGCCATGGACGTAGTGCCGCTGTGCATGGAATTGATGTCTGCTTTTGCATCATTGATGTGGAAAAGAGGGGCTTATGACTACCTCGATCACGCCACCCAAATCGGTCTACCGGAAACATCCTGTTCTTCCCAGCGCGGTTCCATGGGAGCCTATCTGGCTGGATTGGGCGAAAAAGCCGATTTTGTCATTAATAATATGGCGGGCTCATGCGATACCAACATTAACGCATTTGCGTTTGCCGCAGCCTATCTGGATATACCCTTTGAACACCAGAGCTATCCGGCCACATTGGGGGACGAAAGAAGCGAGAAGTTTCATGTTGCTGATTTTAAAAACACCATTCGATTCCTGGAAGAACAGACGGGCACCCGCATGGACGAAGACCGGCTTCGTGAAATTTGCAAGGAAATAGATAAGCAGGATGGGCTTATGAGAGACATAGAAGATTTGCAGCGCCTTAAACCCAATCCCGTCCCGGGGGCTTGTGGCCTTTTTGTGACTACCGGGCGGTGTACGTGCCAGGGCCTGCCGGAATTTACCCATCTTCTGGAAAGTATCGTCGAAGTCGGCAAAGAAAATGCCGCTAAAGGACTAGCCGGCACGAAATCCGGCAAAGAAAATGTAAGGTGTCTGGTTACCTATATCGACCATTACACCCTGGATGTCAGTTTCTTTAACTGGCTGTCTGAAAAAGGCATCTCTTACTTTGGCGGCTGTGTTGCAAATGCTTTGTCAAGTAAAAGCCTATTGGCGGAATATTTGCCCGGGTACACGATGAACACTAAAAACCTGGACACCATGTTGGAAAGCCTTGCCCAGCTAAATGCCCGGCAGCCCATGCCCAGGATGGTCCGGGGGCCCTATGACGGACCCAATCAATGGCTGGATGAAGCACTGGCAATGTCAAAAATATACGATACTGAGTGCATGATCTACAGCGGCACACCGGGTTGCAGAAATACCTGGGGAATGGTCAAACCGTTTGCGCGGGAAATTGAAAGACACGGGTACCCGATACACATTGTGTATGCAGATGCATTTGATGAAAGAGTAGAATCCTGGGAAGTTACCAGAGATCGTTTGGAGGAATTTTTTCACGTAAGGGGGTTACTATGATTATCGTTGCAGGGTGTGATGTCGGTTCCCTGACGTCAAAAGCCGTCATCATGAAGAATGGAAAAATCATCGGAAGCAGTATTATCAAGTCAAAACCGCGCCCTGGAGATTCTGCTGAACTGGCCATGGCCAAAGCGCTGAAATCGGCCGGTGTTTCAATGGATGACATCAAATACTGCATCGGGACGGGTTACGGACGCGAGAAAATACCTTTTGTCAATGAAGTGGTATCAGAGATTTCCTGCCATGGAAAAGGCGCCCGCTGGATGCTGCCTTCCGCCGGTACCATTATCGATATCGGTGGTCAGGACTGCAAAACCATGAAAATTGACAAAGACGGAAATATCGGGCGGTTTACCGCCAATGACAAATGTGCGTCCGGAACCGGACGGTTCCTGGAAGTCATGGCAAAAATTTTAAATATCGGCATCGATGAACTGGGCAAGATGTCGTTAAAAGCAAAAGAACCCATAAGGCTGGCTTCCACATGTACGGTGTGGGCACAGGCGGATGTGATTAGTTATGTTAATTCTGGGGTCCCCATAGAAGATATCGGCGCCGGGATCAATACCGCAATGGCAGGCCGGGTGGCGATCCTGGTGAATGCCGTCAAGCCGGAAGGGGATCTTTTTATGACCGGCGGGGTCGCGAAAAATCAAGGCGTGGTCTCTACCCTGGAAAAACTTGTCGGAAAGAAGATAAAAAAAACAAGGAAGGGCGATCCGCAAATGGCCGGGGCCATTGGGGCGGCATTGCTTTCAAAAAAGGAGATACAAATGATTGTAGCAGGATGCGACATCGGCTCCCTGACAGCCAAGGCAGTCATTATGGAAAATGGCAAAATATTATCGGAGGCAATCGTCCGGGTAAAAACAAGGCCTGAAGATTCTGCAAAAGAAATCATGCAGATGGCCCTGGATAAAGCAAAATTAACCATGGATTCTATCGATTACGTGGTGGGAACCGGATACGGCAGGGAAAAGATACCCTTTGCCGACAGCGTGGAATCTGAAATATCCTGTCATGCCAAAGGGGCCTTTAAGGTCATGCCGTCGGTCCGGATGGTGATTGATATCGGCGGTCAGGATGCCAAAGCCACTCGTTTGGATGATAGCGGGATGGTTGCACGGTATATTTACAACGACAAATGTGCGTCCGGTACCGGCCGGTTCCTGGAAGTCATGGCCGAAGCCCTGGAAGTGCCGCTGGAAGAACTTGGATCTCTTGCCGCACAATCCAAAGAGAAACTGTCCATTTCCAACCAGTGTGTCATTTTTGCCGAAACCGAAGTTATATCTCTTGTAAATGAAGGCAAGGAAACCGCCGATATTCTGGATGCACTTCATCATTCCCTGGCCAATCGGGTGGCTTCCCTGGCCAGAAGCATTGAAGTGGATGAAGACGTGGTTATGACGGGCGGTGTGGCGAAAAATGCCGGTGTGTTCAATGCCCTTTCCGAAGCCTTGAATATAAACATGAAATCATTGGATGGGGTAGACCCTCAAATCATGGGTGCTCTCGGGGCTGCACTGTTTGCCGAAGAGATGTCCGATACTAGTCACAAGGTAGCTTAACAGGAAAAGCATATGCAGCTCTACAATACCATTATTGATGAAATCACAGCATTCCGAGCCCAAAAAAAGGCCACCGGTGAACTAAAGGAGCTTGTTTTTTCAAGGGATCGTTTTTGGCCTGCTGCCGGAGACCGGGACCTGGTGCTTCAGTCGGATACTGCCATCGAGCTTGGCAGCCCCGCCAATGAATCTCTTTCTTTTTCCATCTGGACAGAAAATGCGGATGCGATCACAGACAACCGCATCACGTTGATAGGTCCTGATATATCCGGATCTAAAGGTTTACGGATGCCATTTGGAAAAATTGTGCTGATTGAAGGTGAAGGCTTTAATGAAGACAATGCCTATGACCGGGTTCGTGAAATAGATCTTGTGCGCTTTGATATTTCGTTAAAGGGATATATGATGCGGGCCGCTTCCCGTTATATGCGGGAATGGAGCCGCATCAGTAAAAGTGCCGTCAAAAACGGGTTTTCCATTTCCGTTCTTGGCAGTGCTTTAATCAAGGAATTGAAAAAGATCGATTATATCAAATCAGTAGAAGTGATCTTCGTCACTTCTGCTGATAAAGATGTCGCTTTGTTAAAACCCGTTGCATTACAGGTGGACAAGATCAATAGCGCCATGACCAAAATGATGGAAGAAATGTCCGTTGACTGTGATGGATGTGAATACAATGACGTCTGTGACGAAGTCTCGGAACTCCGCTCCATGCACAGGGCCATGAAAGAAAAGGAGAAAAGCGGTCATGCTTACCACTGAAAAAAATAAACCATCGATCATTGCACTTTGCGGTAAAGGCGGTGTCGGGAAAACATCGCTCAGTGCCTTAATTACAAAAATACTGGTTGAACAAAAGGACAAAAAAATCCTTGCCATTGATGCAGATCCTGCTGTGGGTCTTTCAACGGCCCTGGGAATTGGTGTGGCTAAAACCGTTGATGATATTCGCAATGAGCTGATTCGTCAGATTGACGGAAACGAATCTGTTGATAAAAATGAAATTTTATCATGGATTGACTATGAAATGCTTACAGCCATGGAAGAGCACGACAATCTATGTTTTCTGGCCATTGGAAGACCGGAGACAGAAGGCTGTTATTGCCAGGTCAATCATATTTTAAAAGATATCATCGCATCGATCGCCACCCAATTTGACTACGTCGTAATCGATGGAGAGGCCGGCGTGGAACAGGTGAATCGAAGGGTTATGGAAAAAGTAAGCCACCTGCTGCTTGTTTCTGACCAATCTCAAAAAGGCATACAGGTTGCTAAAACTATTCAGGAGGTTTCAGCGTCTGTGATCGATTATGAGTCCTGCGGTCTGATTTTAAATAAGATCAGAAATAAGGAAGAGGCAGACAACATCCATGTGCCAAAAAGCCTTACAAAAGCAGGCTGGATTCCGGAAACAGATGATATCCGTAAATTTGATATGGAGGGCAAAAGTGTCCTTAAAATACCTGAATCAGCCGTGGTTGATTCAGTCAGATCCTGCATGAAACAACTAGGGATTATAGTAAAATAACCCGGCAAAAAAAGCATACAGCGAACAATAAACTAACATAATTTTAGGAGGCATCATGTCATTTGGCTTTATGGGCAAGATTTTGAGGGTAAACCTGACAAACGGCAGTATCCTTGAGGAAGAAGTTCCGGATGAGTGGAACAAAAAATTTCTGGGCGGGGCCGGTGTGGCATCCAAATATCTTTTTGAGGAAGTACCTTCAGATATCGATCCGCTCGGTCCGGACAACAAGTTGATTTTTATGTCCGGTCCATTAACGGGGACATCCTCGGCAAGTGCCAGTCGCTACTCCGTAGTTGCCAAGTCACCCCTGACCGGTATTTGGGGCCATGGAAATTCAGGGGGAAGTTTCGGACCTGCAATGAAAAGAGCTGGGGTGGACGGCTTCATTATTGAAGGAAGCTCAAAGGAACCTGTATGCCTTGAAATTATTGATGGTGAAGCCAAAATTGTACCGGCAGGTGATCTGTGGGGCAAGAACGTACCTTATACTGAAGATGCAATAAAAGAAAGCTTTGACCGTAAAGTAACTATCGCATCCATTGGGGTGGGAGGCGAAAATCTTGTCAGATATGCTGCAATAATGAATAACAAACACCGAACTGTTGGCCGTACAGGTATGGGTGCTGTTATGGGATCCAAAAAACTAAAGGCCATCGTATGTGCAGGTAAGGCTAAATTTGACCTTGCTGATCCAGACACCTTTAAAAAGACTGCAAAAAAGCAGATTGCCCTTCTGGATGAATCAATGCTCAAGGTCGGGTTTGAAGCTTTTGGCACCAACATGGTATCTGACATGGTCAATGCAAGGGGGGGATATCCCACCCGTAACTGGCAGGAAGGCGTGTTTGAAGAAATAGATGAGGTCAATGGAATGGCCCTGACGGACAAGGTTCTTGAAAAGGGGGTTTCCTGTTTTGCCTGCCCCATCGCCTGCGGCAGGGGAACAGCAATCAAGGAAGGAAAATACAAAGGCCGCAAAGGCGAAGGCCCGGAATATGAATCCGCCAATATGCTCGGCGCCTCTTGCGGCGTGTCCGACATGAATACCATCACCATGGCCAATTACCTGTGTAATGAATACGGGATTGATACGATTTCCGCCGGTTCCACCATTGCTTTTGCTATTGAGTGTTACCAAAAAGGCATAATTACAAAAGAGATGACCGGAGGCCTTGAGCTTGAGTTTGGCAAAGGGGATGTGGTCATTGATCTTTTGAAGAAAATCGCAACAAGGGAAGGCATTGGCGATCTTTTGGCAGAAGGAACCAGAATTGCTGCAGAACAACTGGGCAACAATTCAAGCCATTTCGCCATGAACGTCAAGGGTATGGAACTGCCGGCCTACGACCCTCGTGCAGCCAAGATATGCGGATTGGCCTATGTGACCGCCAACAGGGGCGGGGATCATATTACAGCCTTTATTGAAGGTCCCACATTTATCGACTCTCCTTTTCTTTTAGTAGACGACAGTAAAATTGAAGATCCCTTTGTTGCAAATCCAAAAGAGACAAAGGTTGTGGTGGACCTTGAAAATGCATTGACAGCCTTTGATGCCATTGGCGCCTGCAAGTTCATGGGGCTTTTGCTCCCGGCATCGGATTATGTGGAACTTATCAACAGCGCCCTGGGATGGGATATGAATGTGGATGAGTTCAGACAATGCGGTGAACGCATTTATAACCTTGTAAGAATTTATAATGCAAAGACAGGTATGAACCGAAGACATGACACCCTGCCGCCACGATTGATGAAAGACCCCTTACCTGAAGGCCCTGCAAAAGGTATGGTCATTGATAGCGATACCCTGGAGATGATGAAGGACGCATATTATGAGTACAGGGGCTGGGACAATGTCACTGGAAATCCAAGCAATGAGAAAATTGCTGAACTGGATCTTGAAGACTTATAGGTCATTTTTAGGTCATAGCTGGTTGCTCATAGCATGCTTTCAGTTACAATTCATCGGGATAAAAACCATTTTTTATTAACTATCGGGAGATACTATTTTGAACTATTTAGATAAACCCTGGCTAAAAAGTTATAAACTGGGGCCATACAAACTGGACCACAGCCTTGCTCCTTATCAGGAGGAACCGCTATACAAAGCCCTGGACGATGCTGCAGAAAAATATCCAGGCAAAACTGCCATTCTTTTTCTGGGACGTAAAATTAAATACAGGGAACTTAAAACATATGCAGACACACTTGCCAATGCCCTGTCTAATATGGGTGTTAAAAAGGGCGACAAGGTCTGTGCCTTTCTACCCAATTGCCCGGAAGCTGTTATTGCTGACTGGGGTATTTTAAAGGCTGGTGCAGCCGTTATTCCGACCAGTATTCTCCGGACGGATGATGGGTTGGTCCACGAGGCGGGCAGTGGAAAAGCAAAGGTGATCATCTGCCAGGAGAACCAGTTAGAGCGGGTTTGGAATTTGAAAGAACAATGTGGATTTTCTTCACTTATCGTAACATCGGACAACGGTTTTAATGTAGAAGATGTAAAAAAAGTGTTGCCTGATAATGTCTATGAATTTAAACGCCTGATGGAGAAGTATGAGGCGGTTCCGCCCAAGGTGAGTATTGATCCAAAACAAGATTTAGCTGAACTTGCCTTTACAGGGGGAGCAACAGGGGTACCCAAGGGTGTTATGATTACTCATTTCAACCGGTATTCTTGTGTGCTGCAGGGCCTTCCCTGGATCATGAAGCCTTTACTCAAAGGAATAATGGGAAAGTCCTCCATTCTTTTATCTGTCCCGCTATTTCATTCCTATGGTCGCTATATGGCACAATCAGCAGCCAATTTAGGACTGCGTTTGATCCTTATCCCAGATCCCAGGGATATTGGTTTGATTGTTGAAACCATAAAAGAGTATCGGCCGTTTATGATCACAGCCGTCCCCACGCAGTTCATGCGCATCGCACAGGAAAAAGTTGGCAAAATCAATGCCATTCCCATGAGCGGGGCAGCTCCCCTGCCAAGGGATGTGGCCGACGCAATCAAGGCCGAACTTGGCAACCCTGTTACCGAGGGGTACGGGCTAACGGAAACGTCGCCGTTAACTCATTTTAATATTTCAGGATTTTCTAAGATTACCGGGTTTATGGCCAATGAGAAACCCGGTCTTGGCGTACCGTCTCCGGATACGGAATGTAAAATCGTGGATCAGATTACCGGTGAAGAGGTCCCCTTCGGGGAAACCGGTGAAATTATGGTCAGGGGTCCTCAGATCATGAAAGGGTACTGGCCTGAGGCCGGCTCAGGCCTGACCGAGGATGGATGGCTGAAAACAGGAGATATCGCCTACATGGATGAAGCAGGTTATTTTCACATGACCGACCGGACCAAGGACATGATCAATGTGTCAGGCAACAAGGTGTACTCTACCCAAGTAGATGAGGTAATCTATAACCACCCTGCCGTTTTTATGGCGGCCTCCTTTGGTGTTCCGGACCCCAGTATGCCCGGCAGCGAACGGGTGGCAGCCGTGATCCAGCTCCATGATAATTATCCTGAAAAACCGACAACAGAAGAAATTCGCAATTATTGCCGGGAACATCTCGCCCCCTATGCGGTTCCCAAATATGTGGAGTTCAGGGATAAGCTTCCCATGACAGTCACTGAAAAACTGTTTAAAAAGGAGCTGCGTGAGCAGATGATTGAAAAAATGAAATACATCGCAAATTAAAGGAGATTATAAGATGACAACACATTATTACTGTACACCTGAATGGCTTAAAGAATCCAAAGAGATTTACAATTCAAATCCCCAAGCCAAGGAAAAGCTAAAAAAACTGAGTGCAAAGATGGCCTACCTAGTGAAGGCTGAGCCGTCATGGGGAATTAACAAGAATATTTATTTTTGTGCTTATTTTGAATCCGGAGAACTCACTAAACTGGAGTTGGTATCAAAAGAAGCAGCCTATGATGCGCAATATCTTATGGCAGCCACTCCACTGGTTTGGAAAAACATATTGACAAAAAAAAGTAAGTTCATCACGGATTTTATGCTGGGAAAAATAAAACTTGAAAATGGAAGCAAGGTCGGCGTATTGACTGTCGCCCCCCATGCCAATGATGTTCTTAATGCGCTTGTGCCTGCAAGCATGAACCTTGTATTCCCTGATGAACTCTCTTCGGATGAACTGGAACAATATCGATCCAACATGGTTGAATTCAGGAAAGAACTGGACGTTTGATCTGGCCAGTGCAGTTGATTTGAGCTTTTCGACGACCATGTATTTAATCTGTCGACCATGACACCGGTGTCGTTCGAATTGGAACCGAGTAACTGAAGTGGGTTTAAACCCAAGCAGGCCATAGAGGATGATATGGATTTCAAACTTTCAAGGTCCCAAAAAGATATTCAAAAGGCGTCCGAACTTGGGTTCATCGGCATCCATTTTGACGAAGCATATATGGGCGGCGGTACTGGGGTTCCTGGAGAACGTCTTGATGGCCGAAGAACTATGCCGCAAGGACGCCACCATGGGTGGTGCCCTGATGTTGGCCGGATACGGCGCCGAGTGTCTTCTCAGGCCCGGCTCCAGGGAATTAAAGCCGGTTACCTTGGGCAAAATGACATCCATCGAAGCCGGCAGCAAGGCAATTGTGGAGATCCCGGAAGTGTCTTTCGGTGGATAATTGAATGGAACTGTTAAAACGTGAGCACATATCCGATCAACTGGTTGAGATTATCGGCAATCAAATTATTCGCAATGAACTCAAACCAGGTGTGTCAATCTACGAAACGCGCCTTTCGAAAACGTATGGCATCAGCAGAAGTCCGGTTCGGGATGCCCTTCACACGCTGAGGCAAGTTCGCCTGGTGGAACGAAACGAAAGGGGCAACTATCAGGTCACTGTTTTGACCCCGGCGGTTATCGAAAACCTTTATGATACGGCCAATATTATATTCCAGTATGCGTTTTCAAAAGCAGCCGAGAGAGCGAAACCAGAAGATCTTCAAGACATGGGAAAACATCTGGAGGCACTGGAGAGAAGCATCCAGGGTAAAGATATTGATCTTTACCTGTCCAATGCCACCGAATTGGCGAAAAAAATCTTGATAGTGGCTGGAAATCCCATTGTTGAAAAAATTGCTCTGGAATTGATGCCCAATGCAGAACGCCTACAATGGGCATCGATTTCACATTTCCCAGACCAACTGCAGAAAGTGGTCAATCTTCTGATAAAGACATATGCGATGGTGGCGTCCAGGAAACCCATTGCGGCAGCCAGGGCATTCAAAAATTTTGCCGGCACCCTTAAGACGCTTGTTTTGAAAACGATTGGAGACAGGCAAAACTGAGAATGAAATTTTCTACTGTTAGGCCAAATTTCGCTTATTTCCGCTTGCTTCTATATATTCATCTTCAAAATATTGGCTGGCGGCCTCTACATGGGCGGCGGCTAAAGCGATAAAGGCTTTGGTGGCCCCTTGGGATTTTTTTTCTTTAATACTCTTGAGGCTGCTTCGTAAATGTCGGGCAGCCTTCTCAAAATTATCCGGCAGACAGGTAAGGGATATCCATTGGACGCGTTCGGCGTTGGGCATCAGTTCCATGGCCATGCTTTCGACGATTGGATTGCCAGCTGTCTTCAAAATTATTTGAGCAAACTCCAGGATACCCTGCAGGTAGAGCTCTATACTTCGTGTTTCCGTGCTTTTTTCGATTTTTACCAGGGCACTCTCCAGCCCGAGTAGGTTTTCTTTGGTAGCAGTCCGGGCCGTTTTAGCAAATGCATACTGGTACAAGAGATCAACCGTTTCATATAAATTCTGAATAAAATTGGCTGACATCTCCGTTACGCGATAGCTGCCTTTGGTGGTCCTCTCCACCAGACGTTTCTGCTCGAGCATTCGCATAGCATCTCTCACCGGGCTTCGACTAACGCCCCACTCCTTGGCAATCTGGGTTTCATAGATAATTTCACCTGATTTCAATTCATTTTGAATTATCTGTTTGCCAATGATGTCAGCCAGCCTGTCGGAGAGGTTTTCCTTTTTTAGCATGTATCGTTAAGCTTTCTACATTTAATTTGAAAGGTTTTTTCATCAATTAATAAACATATTATATGACGTTATATTGACATACTGCATAGGATTTTTCAAATGATATCGTTGATATTCAGCCGGTAGGATAGATATATTTCAAAATACTTGGGATAAACCCTGATCTGCCAATCGCATTATTTGACTCACTCTCCTGCAATATGCTAAAATCAGATGAATGCGGATTTAAATCATTTTCATTTCAAGAACTGATCTTCAATTTACTGAACGTCAACCAGGATAATTCGCTTATAACCGAATAATGACTTCAGGTAGTCAAAATTCAATGGAAAATCCTACGGGGTATTGGTAAATGATTATGCATATTATTAGATTCCTTCTCATTTGTTTGACCTTGGTATCAATCGGGTGTTCCAATCCAGAAAAGAAAGCTGAACCATCCGGTTCTCCCAGCACCCATATTCCGCCTGAACCTGCTGTCCTATGGCCATACACAAGTGAAATTGATAATGGTCAGCTTACCTTTTTTCAGCCCCAAATTTTTGAATGGAAAGATTTTGAGCATGTAAAAGCCTGGATGGCAATATCTTTTAAAAACCATAGGACAGAATCTTATGGAGTTGTAAAAATTGAAGCGGATACGATTGTTGATTTAAAAACACGTATGGTTCATCTCACGAAACTGGGGATTACGGAAATCCGTTTTGATTTCATTGAAAAAAATACCTTAAAAGAAGTGACTTCAAATGCGAGAAATCTTTTAGAATCCAACATCAAACCTGTGAGCCTGGATTTGATGCTCGCCTCAATGGCAAAAATAAACAGCATTGTAAAAGGAATAAATACAAACACCAAACCGCCTGATATCTATTATCGGAAAGACCCGTCCATCCTTGTTCAAATTGACGGCAAAATCCTGAAAAGCGCTGTTAAAGGAACACAGGACTTATCATTTACCATCAATACCAATTGGGACTTGTTAAACCATACCCGGACAAAACGATTCTATCTGTTGTACCGGTCTTACTGGCTGATGACTGAAGATCTATATGGAAGCTGGCATCCGGTTGAAAATCTCCCAGCAGTATTCAACACCATACCGAAAACTGATGACTGGAAGGCTGTTCATGAAGCCATACCTGCAAAAGCCTGGAAAAATAAACAAGTTCCTGATGTGATTGTTGTCCAGCAGCCGTCTGAATTAATTTTAACGGATGGTAAACCTGTACTGGTTCAGATTCCGGACACACAACTGGGTTATGTCAGCAATACAACCAGTGATCTTTTATTCCATATCATTGATCAGGAATGGTATTTTCTTGTGGCCGGACGCTGGTTCAAGGCCCCAAAACTGGAAGGGCCATGGACGTTTGCTTCAGATTCGCTCCCTCTTGATTTTAAAGATATCCCTGAATCTCATGCCAAAGCCCATGTGCTCTCTTCTGTTCCAGGTTCAATTGATGCTGCCATGGCAATTGTCCAGGCAAAAATCCCGGTAAAGGCTGTTGTCCAAAAAAATGAAACAACCGTTCAGGTCACCTACGCCGGTGATCCGAATTTCCAACCGATACAGGGACTGCCGCTGGAATACGCAGTGAATACTTCCTACGATGTGATAAAGTATCAGAACCATTATTATGTCTGCTACCAGGGTGTTTGGTTTATCGGTTCCACGCCGTTCGGACCTTTTACGGTTGCATCATCCATACCCGAAGCCGTATCCAACATTCCCCCTGATCATCCTCTGCATCATGTCACTTATGTGAAGATATATGATGAAACTCCAACAACGGTAACCTGTGGATACACATCCGGATACCATCACCACTATGTTAGCCATGGATGTGTACACTGGGGAACCGGATGGTATTACCCGCCCTATTACTGGGATGACGATGATTATAACACTTATCCGATCTACGTTCCCTACCCTTATACCTATGGGGTCCATGCCATTTATGATCCGGTTACAGGGACATACGGAAAAAAGGGATACGCTTATGGACCGAATGGCGGTTACGGCAGGTTTTATGCCTATAACCCGACATCCGGAACCTATGCGCGGGGAGAAGCATTCTGGGATCAGACCAGTGGAGTCGGTATCGGCCAGGCATATAATCCCCGGACCAATACACGGCTCATCACTGAACAGGGGTACAATGACTATGAGCGGTGGGGTGAAACCGTTATTACAAGAAATGACCAGTGGGCAACTATCTCCAAGACGACAACTGATCAGGGAATTCAAAGGGAGATTCATACGTCAAAAGGGGGAGAAGCTGCACTTATCAGTAAGGACGGATCAACCTCAGGCATTGCCAAGTCGGCTGACGGCGATATCTATGTGGGACGGGATGGCAGCGTCTATAAACGGGGTGACTCCGGTTGGCAGGTCAGGGAAAATGGTCAGTGGAAAACTATAAACAAATCCTCAATTCAGACGCAGCGCTCAACAGGAAAAAAAAGCGATTCTGTTTCTTTGCCTCGAAATATAAACAATACTAAAAATTACCAACAGAACCGCTCCCAGCTAAACAGGGATCACCAGTCAAGACAAAAAAGTTTTCACCGGCAGAGGCAGTTCCAGCATCGTAGGATCGACAGAAGCAACCTTAGATCCCGTTCAGGAAACAATCGACGGGGAAGGCGGTGAGTATATCTATGACGCTGAGGCTATTGAAGAGGTAAGAAGAATATCGCTCGACATCGAACCCAAAGTCTGGCTCGGCATTAAATTGCTGGCCACTTATATCAATATTCGCCTCGGCGAAAGGCGAAATGACCGAGAACGCGATATAAACCTTGAGTCAGGTATCATCCACATTCCCCATCCAAAAGAAGGTTCAAAAAATGGTGGGACCAGGCGTGCTTAAACCTAGGCATCAAGGGCGTTGACCTTTATGGCGGGACAAAGCTCAACTGCTACTGCGTTGAGTGAATTCCATACCCCTGAAGAAATTAAACGGGGTGAGACAGGTTCGGCAACAAATAAGGCATTCGAAAGGTACTTTCAACCTCGTAAATCCCAATTGCCGCAAATTTGTTCAACGTCAACTTCCATGAATCACCTCAAATGATGGGAACGTATAGACAGTACCCCGCAGCCAGTTCTATGAGCGAGGGCTGAAAATGCTCTCGTTTACACCCCCTCTATAGACTTCAGTCCGCCGGTTTTGCGGTATGACAGACCGGTGCCGCTATCGACACCGTTTTAGAATAGGTGCCAATGCGTCCTTGAATTTTGGAGCAACTGCTGATATTCTCGCAGCAAGCTACGAGGAATGTTCTGCCGTACGGCAGTGCTTCGCAGCGACTGTAATGAATTCTGTCTAATTCATATTCACTCCCTAACCCCGCGGTAAGCCACGGGGTTAGCGCTCACTGTTGCGGTTCAAATTTAAAAACTGATGACGTTTAAAATCAAATATAAAATCTTATCGATCTTTGCGATCGTAAGCATTTTAATACTGATAACATACGCTCCCTATGTATCATTCCGTTTAAGGGAATTACGAATAAATACGATTAAAAAAGAACTGCAAAATCAACTGCAACATATTGATTTTTCGATAAATATTTTGTTTGATGAAATAGAATATGATATAAATGAAATCACTTTAAACCCATATGTGGGATCTTACGACGATGAAGAATTTACCAGTTTTATAGGCGCTGATGATAAGACCTTCAGATATAACATTGGACAACTGGAACAAAAAATAATTCACATTTTCCATGACCATAAGAACACCCATCCCTATGTAAACTCTGTATACATGGGAAGGGAAAACGGTAGTTTTGTACGCTCCCATAAACGCGATCGCCCCACACAATATGATCCTCGTGAAAGACCATGGTATCAACTCGGGAAGGACAA
>RCNC010000945.1_pt1 | contig 19255 bp, 11 predicted proteins | sample 2041301 | NCBI WGS metagenome assembly RCNC01 (sample SAMN09708231, study PRJNA481090) | Marine sediment metagenome, whole genome shotgun sequencing project. | biome: marine sediment; feature: ocean; material: sediment; isolation source: Sewage treatment plant 13A marine sediment (STP13A) ...
CCTCACGGTAGCTGAAGGCAGTGTCATCTGACTTTACTTTGTGGGCAGCTCCATTCACAGGGTACATATGCATGGTAGAATAAGGAGTGGGTAATTTCTCTGCATTGCGAAGGTGAAGATCAACGGCTGTATCACTGATCTCTTTCACGTAATGGGCTTTCCAGTACCATTGCATTCCTTTTGGATACAAGGCATCAAACATGGTTTGCAGGGCAGGGAATGGAACATAACCGGTAAAATCAATGGTTGGTGTTTCCAGGTCCCTGAATGGTTGAACGGCTTTATTTCCAGCTTCCTCATCCATGGAATTGCACCATTGAATGGCGCACATTTTTTTCATCTGATGTTCTTCCGGGAAGGGAGCAACGGGAGGAACGGTCAGGAATGCAAAATACCCGTAAATATTGTTGTCTGCATTGACCATAAACTCCCTGTAATATTTGAGTATTTTCTCAGTATGTTCCAATTCCCACATCATGGGACCTGCGAATACCATACTGGCATCTTTCATATCAAACAGGAAGGAGGTAACAATCCCGAAATTCCCTCCTCCTCCGCGAACCGCCCAGAAAAGGTCTGAGTTTTCATTTGCATTGGCCCTGACCTGGCTTCCGTCTGCAAGCACCATGTTTACCTCTTTGAGTGAGTCTATGGTCAGTCCATATTTCCTTGTTAGATGTCCCACGCCACCCCCCAGGGTCAATCCGGCAATCCCGGTAGTGGATAATATTCCCGTGGGAACCGTTTTGCCATAAGGATGAAGGGCAGGGTCAACATCACCTAGCAGGCATCCCCCTTCAATAAGGGCCGTATTCTTTGCTTCATCCACCTGGATGTTTTTCATGGATGAGAGATCGATGACCAGTCCATCATCAACGATGCCGAGTCCCCCTGCATTATGTCCCCCGCCCCGGACAGCTGTCAGGAGATTGTTTTCCCTGGCAAAATTTACGGAGCTTACCACGTCTGCCACATTTGTACACTGAACAATCATCAGGGGCTTTTTATCTATCATCCCATTATAGACAGAGCGGACTTCATCGTAGTCAGCGTCGTTCCGGTAGATGATCTTTCCGTGAATATGGGATGCGAATTTTTCCAGTATCTCACTATCTGGAAGTACTGTTGTAAGGGTGTTGGTAGTTGTCATGATTATGAAGTTTTGATTTATAATTCAAAATTACGCACCTGACAGTCCACCAACTAACACGTTCTGTTCAAATCTTAATAAGAATGATTCAAAATAAGGATTTTTGGTATTCAGGCTGATAAAGAGAGACTAAGATACTGGGAAGGGAGCAATCCGAATTTTTTCTGAAAGCATTTTGCAAAGTATGAGAGGTTGTTAAATCCAACCTCATATGCTATCTCAGATACATTGCCATGCTGTTTCCGCAAGAGCTGAAATGCTCGTTCAAGACGCAGATCACGGATCCAGTCATTGGGCGCCTTACCCGTAAGGGAAGTGATCTTTCTGTATAACTGCGGCCGGCTGATCCCCATATCCTTACCTAATTGCTCAATACTGAATTCTTCCTGGGCTAAAATACTTTCCGTAATTTCCATGAGCTGCATTACAAATTTCTCGCTGGACCTGTCAAATATTTCAATGGTTGATAGCTCCTCATTTTCCGAGATAATTCCATCCAGGTTACCCAGGTCACTGACAAGGGAAGATACCTTGATTTTGCCATCATCGGTAAACCTGGTAACATAGCGAGCTTTCCGGAGAGTCTCTTCATAAAATCCATCATGCTCGGTCAGTGGTTGACCTGCTGCTATCCCTATTTTTAATGATAGATCCAACCCGGGATTCGCATTCCGCTGCAGTATGAACTCTTTCTGAATTTTCATAGCACATTTGACTGCCCTGGTTGAGGATTTGAAAACACTTATGATGTTTTCATTGCTTATATTCTCGATGACACCTCCCTGATGTTTGTTAATCATTTCCCGGATGAGGGATTTAGGCCTTTGCGGGATCTTGAGAGACCTGTACGATGAAGATCCGTCAAGAATGGTTTGCCCCGTTAATTGTACCACCATGATGAAACGGTAACCGGAATCGATACTGCCATCATCGTTTCTTACTACACCCTGATCTGATGTAGGAATACTCCCAATGATCATTTGATAGAGTGCAGTATTAACTTCCTGGATGGCGCAGGCAAGATTGCCATGGGATTCCGCGTGCATATTTGCACAACTTTCTTCATCCGGGGCTTCCATAAGGCAGAACATCGTACCGGCCTGTTCGTTGATCCAATACTGAAGGTTTTTGACATTGTATTTGGACTGGACGGCCATGTCAGACATATGGGCACCCCTAACATCCTCAACAGTCACATCAAGGTCCTTATGAAAATCCATAAATAATGGCATAACGAATTAATTATTAGTGCATAACACTAGATTAAGAGATAAAGATACAAAAGTCTTATAATTATACATGATTTGCCGCGTATTTAACATTTAAGAATATATTAATCTCCCGGGTGTAACCATCTGTAATGGTTCGCGTAGCATGACATATGAACCTAAAATGATGATAAGATGAAACAGAGAACAATTATTTCCTTAATGGCATTGGCAGTGATGATTGCACTGCTGGCTACTTCTTGCAGTAAAGATGACGAGAATGCAGCACCAGCCATGCCGCCGATAGAATCTTTCCAGATGGACTTCAGTGATTTCACTGTCTTTCCCGATACAACAGATAACCTGAAATCAGTGAACACCTATCAGCATTTCGCCTATTCTTTTGTTACGGTAAGTGTCTGGAACCTGGTTACTACAGTGACCATGGCCGTGCCGGTGGCAGTATACCTGGAATCGTTCAATCATACGCCTGAGTTTTTGGGTGATGATACCTGGCAATGGACCTATTCTGTAAATACATATACCGCAAGATTGGTGACCACCAGGACAAACAACGAGAAATTCACGGCCGAGATGTTTATCAGCAAAACGGGTGCGGAAGCTTTCGAAAATTTCAAATGGTTCGAAGGTTCAGTCAGGTATGACCATACGGCTGCCAGCTGGAAAATGTTTGAAAGTCCGGCCAACAATGTGCATTGGCTGAGTATAGAATGGAGAAAGGACTGGGAGGCAGGCACATCTGATATCACCTACACCAATGTAAAAGCCGGTTCAGAAGAACTGGGAAGCTTTATCACTTATGGGATCGTTGACGACCCGGCATATGATGCCTTCTATGCAGCATTTAATTCAGAGACCCAGGTTACCATTGAGTATAATACCGAAACCAAGGTAGGAAGGGTCAAAGAACGGGGCCATTTTGGCAATGACAACTGGCATTGCTGGAATGAACTGTTCCAGGATTCAGATTGCGGTCAATAGGAGGTCGCTTCCTTCCATTTATCTACGCCAATGAAATAGGGCGGCGGGAAATCTGCAGTTTCTCTTCTGTAGAGATCCCGCATGCTATTGAGTAATTCAGGCATTTCTTCTGACAGATCGCGGATCTCTGCCGGGTCATCAGGGAATTTATATAGCCGGGTGGTGGGGGCTGCCCCATCAGGCAAATCCTTGTACAGTCCGGGTACAATTTCACCAACATGCCGGAGGATGTAACCATCTTTGACGACCACCCAGCCAAAGGGTGCCTCTGACCTTTCGCGCTCAGAGGGCTCGATGACAGATTCTTTCATAAATCCCCAGTAGCGGGAATGTATTCCTGTCCACATTAGATGCTCATGAACAGCATTCTTTTTCTCTCCGCGGAGAAGGGGCAACAGGCTTTTTCCATCAATCGAGTCAGGTACCACACCTCCTGCTGCATCTATCATCGTTGGCAGTATATCAAGGGTAGATACCAGATGATTTATCTTTTTTGCCTTCATATCAGCCCCGGGCCAGTAACAAAAAAACGGGACCCTCATGCCTCCCAACAAATAGGAACCCTTCTGTCCGGAAAACGGAGCATTCCCTGGCAATACCGAGGGACCACCTACCTGTCCGCCGTTATCGGATGTAAATATGATCAGCGTGTTCTCCAGCTGGTTTACGGATTCGAGGTAATCCAGGATCTTATTAATATTTACATCGACTGCATATACATGGGCATAAAAATTATCCAGGTCATAAGATCCGGACCCGAAATGGTCGAAATACATAGCAGGGGCCTTCGGTTCAAGGGAATCATGTACGGCATGGTAATGCAGTTGGACATAAAAGGGCTGGTCTTTTGACCGGGACGATTTCATAAAGTCGAGGGCCTTTTCAGTGAAAACATCGGTATTATACCCTTTCTGTTTTCCGGCATGTGTATAATTTTCCCAGACAATAGTGGAATTGTAAAATTGGCTCGCCCAGTAATTATATCCATAATAATAGTCAAACCCGTTCTGCCGAGGGTTGTCTTCATCTATCACAGATCCCAGGTACCCTGAGTTCATGAATGCCCGGTGAAATTCCGGATCCTGGTTGAAATTTCCCCAGCGGTCTAATTTCATATCCAGTCCCAGGCTATCCGCCAGCCTGTCGATGATGCTTCTGTCACGCTGTCCGATATGCCATTTGCCTATATGGGCGGTGGCATAGCCCAGGTCCTGTAAAACTTCTGCCAGGTGGCTGCCCTGGTCCAGTCCCCTGGCCTCACAATCAAGGTTACGGTAAATACCCAGCCGGTTTTGCTGTATTCCGGTGGCAATACCCATCCTGGAAGGGGCACATAAGTTACTGCTGGTAAAGGCATGGGTAAATAAAACCCCTTCACTGGCCAGCCTGCTCATGGTGGGTATTGCAGACTTTGAGAAGGCAAGGGCCTGTTCCGGGGAATAGTCCTGGTTTTCTTCAACCAGCCTGACAAACCAGGGATTAAAATCATCGACTGCCAGGGCCGTGTTATTCGGACCAAAATGGCCGTAGCCCAGGTCATCCATCATGATAAAGAGCAGGTTGGGAGATTTGGCCTCTTCTTTTTTACTGCTTGAACATGCCTGTGTGGCAATAAGGATTGAAAGAATTACTATGTATCTCATATAGGTTAATTTTTCTCTTTAATAAAAAAGGAAATCTGAACAGATTTTATCCTGGTACCACCTGTCCTTTGTATTTTTCAGTAAAACAGTGAGCTCAGCTTTAAGATGCTCGCCTGTTTGTGTATCCAGATTTTCAAACCCGATTTTATTCAACTGGTATGGATCTTTTTCATTGTCATAACAATATACTTCAGATGAAACGCCTTCATTTTCAAAAACCACAAACATGTATTTTCCTGTGTAGACACCCCTGGACTTCATATTGATGAAAAGTGCAGATCCCGGTTTATCCAGTGGATCTGTACCTGGACTTTGAAGGAGTCCCGCGTAATTTTCACCCTGAACCTCCATTGGGATCTTGTTTTCCATCCCTGCCAGTCCGAGCAGGGTAGGCATTACATCGGGCACATTCAGGATCAGGTCTTCCACACGGTGCTGTAATTTATTCCCCCATTTAATGATGAAAGGAATATTAAAAGCTTCTATCTCGGGAATATTCTTTCCCCGTTTCCCATGGCTGCCCAGCATTTCACCATGGTCGGAGGAGAAAACAATAATGGTATTTTCTGCCAGTCCTAAATCATCCAGTTGATCCAGGACCTTCCCGATAAAATGGTCCACGGCACTTACATTGGCAAAATAGTAGGGTGCATAGTTTCCAATAGCAGTGTCCACATTTTCATGGGTTAGAAGCTCGCCCAGGTTCACTTTTCCTGAGGCTGTGTATTGATCATAGAACTCCATATAGGTACTTTTCTCTGTCCAGGGATTGTGCGGAGGATTCAAAGACCAGATCATCAGAAATGGTTTTTCAGTATCGCGTTGTCCATGGGTGTTGGAGAGATAATCTATGATCTTTTCTGACTCCAACTCAGATGAAAACCTTCCAGGCATGTACAATTCACCGTCGGCTTTGCCTTCAATGGCGACAGGGTCATTTGAATATACCCTGGGATTGAAATGCTCGTCTTTTAAAGTCTGGAAGAAATAATCAATGCCATGCCTGTCAGGGCCGGGTGGAACGTAGGTATCATACCTGTTAATATAATGGCCCCCGGGGTCTTGTAGAGAACCCACATAAGTTCCATTCGTATCAAAGAGAGGTTCAGTCTTCTGCCAGTGGCATTTTCCAAAATAGGAGACATTGTAGCCTGCATCAGCAAAAACGTCAGTGATACAAATGGCATCTGTTTTTAATTGCACATCGCGATCATCTCTGCAGTTGGTAGTCAAACCGTTCTGGTCAGGATACATGCCGGACAGGAGCATGCCACGGTAGGGGCTGCAGAGCGGGTAATTGCTAACCGCCCGGTTAAATATTATTCCTTCACTGGCCAGTTTATCCAATGCTGGTGTTGATACCGGATCGGGACTTCCCTGCAGGTACCTGGCATTTTCATCCAAAGACCAGAATCCGAGGCTATAATTCCGGTACTGGTCCGGGAAAATGTAAATGATATTGGGGGGGGTATCCTCTTTTTGCTGTTTACATGCCACAGAGCTGGCAGCCAGGGAAAGGACAATTAAAAAGTGAATTAGGTTTCTCATATTGAAAGGCAATATAGGTAAGAATTCAATAGAATAGTAATAAACAGTCAAACAGGACGGGGACTATCCTGTTTGACTGCTACCTAACCTACTTTAACCTAACCTCAACCTGAAACTTTTTTTTCAAATTTTCTTATTGAATTTTGAATCCTTCCGGATTCTGGACAAGGTTACTCGAGGAGATTGCCGCGAATGGGATAGGTGAAATATACTGTGCTTCTGTTGGTATTCTCACCAATGTCACGTTTTCAGCAGGATCTCTTTTAGCTGCAATCGCTGCCAGCGTTTCAGATCTGACCAGATCGTACCAGCGTTTGTATTCACCGGCCAGTTCCCAACCTTTCTCATCAAGGATCTCATTTACGGTTGCGGTAGTTACATCAACCGAATCACTGGCAACATCATAGTCCAATCCGGCAGCCCTTCTTTTAACCATGTTCAAGGCCAGGATGGATTCGGCGTTTTCGCCAATTCTTGACTGTGCTTCGGCATAGAGCAGTAATACCTCTGCATACCTGATCACCTCAAAAGCCCGGTACCCGGCTGTCCTGTTTCCCAGGGTCAGATTTTCAGATATGGCGAACTTCTTATACATCGGATGCTGCCGCTGTGATTCCTGCCAGGGTACTGTTGGTGGATCCCCAATAACAATTGCTCCCCCGGAAATCCCTCTCTGCGGTATATCCGTGTAGAAAGTGGCCTCTTTACGTGGACCCTCAGGAAAATCATAGAAAAACTGAAGTTCAGGAAACATATCCGACCAGCCCCTGGCTTCATGAAAACTGGTACCGGCCGGCCAGCCGTTTCTTTGGTCTTCCACCTCGGAAAACTGCATGGAAAATACTGATTCCAGGCTGTACTGGCCACTGAGCAACCATAACTCATCAATGGGCATCAATATGAAATAATTCAGATCAATGACCAGTTTTGCCCTGTCCCTTGCTGGCTGAAGTTTGGTGTTGTCCTTGACAGGCCAGCCAGCCCAGGTCAGATAAAGCTCAGAAAGCAGGGTATTGGCTGCTGCCGATGACACCCTTCCAAAATTTGTCACCTCAGCCGGTCCGGGTAAATTATCTGCTGCAATGAGCAGGTCCGTTTCAATATGTCCGTAATTCTGGAGTACAGTAGCCCGTTCCTCTTCACCTGTGGGTGTATCTCCATCCAGGATTATGGGCATGTTACCAAAGGTCCTGACCATGTGGAAATAGGACAAGGCACGCAGGAACCTGGCTTCTCCATCCGCCACCTTGATAATTTCTTCCGGAGCCGTAGAGGTTTTCAATCCATCGATCAGTGTATTGGCATAATAAATGGTCTCCCAGTAGTAATCCCAGGCCCTGGGCAGCCATAGAATGTCGGAATTCTCTCCACTTCCATAATCAAAACGGTCAAATACCCTTAAGGGTGATTTATTACCTGCCGCCCAGGTGGTTCGGTCATCCGCTCCGTAGGTAGGCACTCCTCCGGCATGGGGAAACCTGTATGCCTCGCGTATGGCCGCGTAAATCGGAGACAATGCGGCTACTATCTCGCCTTCTGTACTCAGGTTCTCAATCTTAAGAACACTGCTTGTATCTTCTTCCAGATCAATACATGCCTGGCTTGCCAATATGATAACAAGCACCAGTGAAAATCTTGCTATATAGCTAATTATATTTTTCATGATCTTATCAATTTATTGGTTATACTAGAACGTTAACTTTAATCCCATTGCAAATGATCTGTTGATAGGATATGCATTGTAGTCAATCCCCAGGTCAACGTCTGAATTTCCAGAAGCCGTTGATTCAGGATCATAACCAGTGTAATTGGTTATGATAAACAGATTTTCAGCGCTCAGGTATAAACGTAAACCACTCATTCCAATGCCACGTAATACATTGTCAAATGTATAACCCAGTGTAACATTTTTCATTGATACAAATGATCCGTCCTCGATGAATTGATTGGACAGAAATTCTGTTCCATCCCTGCCCGCAGGAATATCACTTGGATTGCTCTCTGTCCATCGGTTTTTATAATCCGCATGAACAGCATGGAACTGGCTGGCTCCCAGGCCCATCATTTTCATACGCATAAAATTGTAGATATCGTTTCCATGAGTACCCAGTACTAAGAAATTCAGGTCAAATTTCTTCCATCCAACGGTCCAGTTCCATCCCCATGTAACAGATGGATTTCCATCTCCCACGGTTACTATATCGTCCGATGAAATGACTTCATCACCGTTTACATCTTTATACCTGGCCTGTCCCGGTACTTTTCCATATTTTGCAGCCTCCTCTTCTTCTCCCAGCTGGTAAACACCTTCGTAAACATAGCCCCTGAATGAGCTGATGGGTAATCCCACTTCGACCCGCGTCGGATTTACCGGGAAGGTATTGCTGTAGAAAATATTTCCCAGTTCCATGGGCTCATCATCATTCACAAGGGCTAGCACCTTATTTACATTCCTTGAAACAGTGAGGATGGAGCTAATATGCCAGTCACTGTTCTGAAGTATTGTTGCCCCCAGGCTGATGTCAAAACCTTTATTCTCAACTTCTCCGACATTCTGGGATACTACAATAGGGCCGACAAATGCTGGCAGCACCCGGTTCAGCAGCAGATCTGTGGTATTTTTCTTATAAAGATCAAGTGTAAATGTAAGCCTGTTGCTCCATAATCCCAGGTCGAGTCCAACATTGGTTTGCGTAGTTGTTTCCCATGTAAGATCCGGGTTGGCAAGCTGTTCTGATGGAGCCACACCAACGGTGGCGGTTTCACCTGTAAATGGATAATTGACACTTGGATCAATAATCGGCACCGATAAGGTGGCCAAAGGTTGTATTGCCTGGCTTCCAGTTTGTCCATAGCTCGCCCTGATTTTCAGATTATTAATCCAGCCTATTTGTTGGATAAAGCCTTCTTCCGACATTCTCCATGCTACCGATCCTGAAGGGAAATAACCCCAGCGGTTGTCTTCCTGGAACTTACTGGAACCATCTGCCCTGATAGAGGCAGTAAAGAGGAACCTGTCAAAAAGTGAATAATTCACCCTTCCAAGAAAAGATTGTAAACTTTCACTCACAGATTCGTTAGTAATGCGTTGTACAGAGGCCAGTCCCATATTTTTATAAGAGGTCTGGTCCGAGAAAAAGCCACTTCCCCTAGCCTCATTGATAACCCGGGTGACCAGTTGCTGCTCGTGGATGGCGTCTACCTGGAGGCGGTGATTTGGATTATTAAGCCTGTAGGTAAGCCTGTTGGTATTTTGCATCCGTGTCCAATCCTCTCCGGTAACCCTCGCAGTACCTGTGTTATTTGTAAGTAAGGAGCTATACCTGTTTTCTACCCCGTCCAATCTTTCAATACCACCAGAGATATTCAATTCTAAACTTTCCAGGATATCATATTTAAAATACCCATTGGCGATTACCTGGTGATCATGATCATCTCTCACATTATTTTCAGGTCCAACAAGTGGGTTTATTTGTCCATTGCCAATGCCTGGTATCAGTGGTACAAAATTATAATCTCCGTTCTCGTCGAAAGCCGGTGTAGTTGGATCCCATGTCAATCCTGTTGATATGGCGGACCGTACACCAGAGAAATCCTCCCTGCTTAAATACGTGTTCAGGCCGATCTCAATTTTCTTGGATATGTTAGAACTGACATTGGCCCGCAAAGCATATCGTTTATAGTTCTGGTTAACGATGGTGCCATCTGCATTGTGTATATTTCCGGATATGTAATATTTGATAATATCACTTCCACCATGAACTGCCAATTGCAGATTGTAGAAGGGAGCATTCTTGAATAATCGCTCCTCCCAGTTTTCGCCCCCGCCAGCCCTGAGGCCGGCAATTGCTTCCGGAGTGTATATTTCAGTCCCCTCTGCAAAATTCACTCCTTCGGCAAACTCAGCAGGTGTCATAAAAGGAAGCGATTGGGTTTTTGTCGAAACACCGTAATAGGTTTCAAATTCGACCACTGCCGGTCCCCTGGTCCCACGCTTAGTGGTAACAAGTACAACACCGTTTGCCCCTCTTGAACCATAGATCGCAGTCGCAGATGCATCTTTTAACACCTCCATAGATGCTACATCATTCACATTGATAGAATTGATATCACCCACTACCAAACCGTCCACTACATAAAGTGGTTTATTATTTCCACTGATTGAATTGGCTCCCCGTATCCTGATTTTGTATCCGGCACCAGGTGCGCCACTGGTCTGTGTAACCTCCACTCCCGCGGCTCTCCCCTTCAAGGCCTGGTCCAGGCGTGTCAGGGGTTGCATCTCAAAGTTATCAGAGGATACCGAAGCCAGTGAACCGGTCACATCAGATTTCATCATAGTCCCGTACCCGACAACCACGACTTCATCAAGTGTTGCCACATCTACTTGCAATACAATGTCGATGTTTGTCTGGTTACCAACCTCTATTTCCAGGGCGACATAACCCACATAACTAAAAACCAGTACGGCATCCCCACCTGTAACTTCAAGGGTATAATTTCCATTCACATCGGTAATGGAACCTGTGGTGGTCCCTTTAACAAATACATTGACACCAATCAATTCAGTTCCATCATCTGATGATGTTACCGAACCCGTAACAGTGATGTTCTGTGCTTGCATACTCAATGCAAAACAGAGCATCATTGTAGTTAGTAAAAACTTTAGTTTCATAAGACAGATTTCAATTTTTAGGTTAGTAATAGTAAATCATAAGTATAATCTTAAATCACAAAGATGACGAGTATTATCATGCCAACAATGATGGCAACAACCACGATTAGCTGGATGACCAGTTTACTCTCCCTCGGTGACATCTTTCGCATGATACTGGCTATTAAATCTTGTAAATTTAAAGAACTGGAAGTGGGATAGCAGTCAACCATATCTCAGAAATGCATGGTTGATGACGCATTCCGTCCACGGTGATGTATCAAAAAGACGGGACAAATGTTGCAAAGCGAGGCCCTGAGCCTTCAGGAGAACTAATTGTTTTGAGACTCAATGTATTCCCTGGGAGTTTTTCCGAACTGTGATTTGAAACACTCTCTGAAATAATCTACATCCGAAAATCCAACAAGGGATGTTACTTCCGAAACGCGGAATTTATTTGTTTTAAGTAATTGAGCGGCATGTTCCATCCTTACTTTTCTGAGAAATTCAGCTGCACTTGAATTGGTCAATGCTTTTACTTTTCTATAAAAATTTGCCCGGCTCATGCCAACTTCCCTGGCAATCCTGTCAACTGTAAGGTCACTATCTCCGATATGTTCTATGATATAGTCAATGGATCTTTGCAGCAACTTTTCATCGACCGAGGTTAATGAAATTTCTGTTGGTAATATAAGCCCGGATTGACCATACCGTTCTTTTAGCACTTTTCTCTGCTTGATAAGATTACGGGATCTTAATCTCAGGTCTTCGATGTTAAATGGCTTGACGATATAATCATCTGCCCCTGTTTCCAGTCCCTCGTACTTAAAAGTCACTGCTGTCCTGGCCGTTAACAGTATAACCGGGATATGACTTGTATTTATATCTGTTTTGATCCTCCTGCAAAGTTCAATTCCGTCAATGCCAGGCATGATAATATCACTGATGATCAGATCCGGTATTTTATCCCGGGCAATTTTTAATCCCTCCTCACCATTATAGGCCTTAAAAGTATTGTATTCCTCAATGAATATACTGGCAACCAGTTCTCTGATTTCCTGATTGTCCTCAACGATCAATACAGATTCCTCCTTTAATGTGTCAATGGAAATTGCTTTGTCATCGTCCTTTTCCAATGGCTCTTTGATACTTATGGACCGTAATGGTTTTGGATAATTGGCAATGTCTTCACTGCTCCTGTACTCTTTAAGCAATTCATTTTCTGAATAATGTGCCTTTCCGCACTTCAGCATAATTATAAAACACGTTTGACCATCTACTCCTTTTTCATCATATGAACTCTCTGCAGAAATATCTCCATGATGGAGATCCACCAGGTTCTTAACAATTTCAAGTCCCACTCCACTACTAGATCCCTTTGGATCTTCCATACTGTGACCTGTAAAAAACCTGTCAAATATATGCTTCAGATTCTCTTCAGGAATACCCCTGCCCGTATTTTCAATTTGTATTCGAACATATCCATTGCCATTGACAAGCTCGACAGAAACAGCAATCTCCCCTTGATCCGGAGTGAATTTTAAGGCATTGGAAAGAAGGTTAAAAAGTATGATCTCAAATTTATTACGATCAAACCATACTTTGATCTTCTTCTCTGAACTCTTAACCTTAAATTCAATGTTTCTATCCTGAGCCAGTTCCCTGAAGGATAAGGATACTTCTTTAATGAAATCAGCAATATTACCTTCTGCAGCCTGTAATTCCATATTACCTGTCTCCAATCTCCTTATGTCCAGTAATTGGTTGATCAACTGCATCATACGATCACCATTCCGTAACATAAGCATTAGCTGATTTTTTATTTTTGCACTTCCGAAGTTTGATTGTACAATTCGTTCCAATGGTGCAAGGATAAGGGTAAGCGGTGTTCTTAGCTCATGAGAGATATCCGTAAAGAATTTCAATCTGCTCTGATTAAATTCTTTCTCCTGTTCTCTTTGAAGGTGCTCAAATCTCAAATTTTGTCTGAGCCTTTCCCACTTCCTGGATATCATAAAAAACAGATATAGCAATCCCAGCAGGATAATGAGGTAAATGAAATAAGCTAATGATGATCCCCAGAACGGGGGAGCTATTTTTAAATTGATGGCCGTAAATTCCTCAGCAAAAATTTCCGGATCACTGGACGCTCTTAATCTGAGTTCATAATCCCCTGACTTTAATTTCGTGAAGTGGATGGTATTGGAGTTTCCCAAATCCTGCCATGAATCAGTTATACCTGACAAGTGATATTGATACCAGGTATTTTCCGGGTTGATGAAATTGGGAGCAATAAACTGAATTGAAAAACTGGATTGATTATAAGTGAGTGACACATTTTCCTGCGAAGGGAAATTGTTATATTTATCTTTTTCTTCAGATTGTGTTTTAATCGATTCGCCATTCACAAGAATGTCCAGGACAGCAACTGTAGGGTGTAAGATCCTGTTTTTAACTTCAAGGGGATTAAAGGCTATAAATCCATAATCACCGCCAAAATACAAAGTCCCGTCAGAACCCTTGCAGGCAGCATTCCTAAAATACTGCTGGGCCGGGAAACCTTCCTGTATACCGTATTTCACAATATCCACAATTGGAACATCGATATTGTGAGGTGCTGCAATTTTCAACAAGTGTGAATTGGCGCTTGCCCAAATGTTCCCTTCTTCATCGCTGGTTAATGCATAAAAACTGCTTCCAGGCATTCCGCCTACACCTTTTACCATTTTAATCTGATATGTTCGTACATCCATTATATAGATTCCTCTGCTGAAAGTAGCAATCCACAATAGTCCATTCTCGTCGAGAAAGAGGTCATTGATAAAAATGTCCTGCAAGGCCTTTGAAGTTGGGTAGAAAAGGCTGTCGTTCAAATACTTTTTTGTACTAATATTAAAACCGGTAAGGCCATTATCGCCGCCAGTCCAGATAATATTTTGTTTGCGATCGAATACCATTGTATTCACGAGCATATTTTTTATCCATGGAAAATTATCAGGATCGGGAATGTAATGGCGGATGGTGTCATATATTACATCATACATTTGCAAATGACATTGACCGATCATTCCAGCTGTGCCTATCCAGATATTTCCCGATGTATCCATGCATAGATCATGAACCATATGATAACTGAGTTTTCCTCTGCTGCTTGCATTTTCCGAAATGTTTGTAAATGAATCCATTAGTGGATCGTAAATGCTTATTCCAAACTGAGTTGCAATGAAAAACCGGCCCTTTTGATCTTCCAGAATGCTTCTAATGTTGTCATGAATCAGGCTATTTCTCCCGGCTTCATTTTTAAGCACCCTGAAGGACCTGTCTACAGGATTGAATATATTGACACCTCTCGTCTCAGTGCCAATCCAAAGTTTCCTTTCCTTAGCTTCAAAAATATATGAAACTATATTGAAACTCAGGGAGTTTTCATCGTTAAGCTTGTTGGTAAAATGAGATATTTTCTGGCTTTTGGTATCAAAATAATTGACCCCCCCGTAATAAGTTCCAATCCATATAATACCATTTTTACTTTGAAATATTTGTCTAATAGAATTATGGGAGATACTTCCCGGGACATACTGATCATGGAAAAAATGTTGATGCGCGTAGGTTTTTTCATTAATCATTCCCAATCCCCATCTGGTGCCAATTAAAATATTTCCATCTTGTAACCTGAACAGACTTTTTACCCGGTTATGCGGAAGATATCCCTTCTGTTTTGAAAGAATTCTTTGGGTTTGATTCACAGGATCATAAACTATCATACCCATATCGGAATTATCCGTTCCAAACCAGATCTTTCCTGTACCATCAAATGCAATTCCTATTCCCTGCAAAGAAACATTCTCCCGGGAATTATTCTGAATAGGAATTCTATGAAAAGTTTCATCCTGAAATTTTAATAGTCCATGAGTATCACCAATCCAAATAATCCCGTCTTTTGATTTTTTCAGTGCAATAACCCTTCCGAATGGTTTATTTTCTTCATTTCTCACATCCTTGAAAGGAATGATTTTTTCAATTATCAGGTCATACCTGAACAAGCCTTGAGCTGTTCCAATCCAGAGTATATTTTCACTTGCCAAGAGTGATCTGATGGCTAAATAATTTACTTCATGGCCATCATCGTCAACCATTGGAATCAGATGGAAATTGTCATGATAATAATCGTAATAATACAAACCACGGTTAGATCCAATCCACAGTCCTGAATCACTGGCAGTTAGCAGGGACCAGATATAGCTGGAGCCGAGGGCATAGGGATCTTCAGGATCCTCCCTGTAGATTTTGATGTTAACGCCGTCAAATCTATTGAGTCCATCCATGGTTCCAAACCACATAAATCCCCGGTGATCTTCAGCAATGCCTAATACAGTGAAATTGGATAGTCCATCAATTGTGGACAGGTGTTTGAAGTTGAAACCAATGTTCTGTGCTGTTACCCCTGAAAAAGCGCCGAAAAGGACCTGGGAACAGAAAACAGCTAATACTATGGTTTTCTTCAACAATATCATTGATCCACCTTGTATTTTTTGACTGGGATTCGAAATAGGTACATGCAAGTATGAATGTTTCTCCTGAAATAATCGCAGCTCTGTGATACTGTTCCGTTTTGTAAGTCCCATCACACGTTTGCCTTCTCATTGTCGCTTCACAGTTAAATATATGGTTTTTAGTTCAATTAAAATATACTGGATCAGGAAAAACCAGAGGGGTTGGATTAAGTTATTTTGCATTTTTACCAATAAATACTACCTGTGAAATCACCTGCTTATTATCTTATTTTTTTTTCTGATCGCAATTATATTTGCCGGTTTTACAGGATGCATTGACCCCTCAAAATCGAACAAGAAAACACCTGGCATTGCCGAAAAGCCAAATGTTGTCTTCATTATTTGCGATGACCTGAATGACTATTCGGGAGCTTTCAGTGGCCATTCTCAGGTGAAAACGCCTAATATTGACAGGCTGGCAAGATCAGGGATTTCATTTATTAATGCACACAGCAATGTATATTTCCATTTCTCTGATCATGATAACTTCCGGATGCAACCTCCGGGAGAATAAGCAAAACAAATCTGGCCATCAAACCTGTAAAAATGACATTTGAAGGAGTAAAGAAAAGGGTACCGTAAATTTTTTGTATTTTGGAAATGCATCAGATCTAAAACTCTGCATTATGAAATTTTCAAAGGGTGGTATAATATCATTGTATTATACCCTGGTTTTACTGCTGATATCAGGCTGCAGTACTTCAGGGGAGAAAAAGGCAGGCAGTGTAATTGGGAACTTTCAAGAGAGGCCGAATATTATTTATATCCTGGTGGATGATATGGGGTACGGGGATGTGAACCTGGAAATTGAGAATATAGATGCCTTCAATAATCCTTATATCAATACACCGAACCTGGCCAGGTTAGCCAGAGAGGGACTGGTCTTCACCCAGCATTACGCATCCTCTCCGGTTTGTTCTCCCTCAAGGGCAGGGTTATTGACCGGAAGAACCCCAACCCGGACAAACATCAACCGCTGGATTAAGGACTTAAGATTCGAGGGGGAAGAGTATTTGAGGGATGGCGAGATCACCATTGCGGAGATATGCCTGGAGGCAGGGTATGAAACGGCAATCTATGGTAAATGGCACCTTAATAGTGCCAACTGGCTGGAAAAAGAGAACTGGATGGCAGAAAAGGGATCCTTCCCCAACCAGCAGGGATTTCAACATGGTATGGTGTCGAAAGAGAATCCCCATCTGACTCCTCAACTAAATTCCAATTCACAGAAGAATCCTGGTGATTTCTTTTCGATCGATGGTGAATTGCTGGGTACACTTAAGGGATACACCAGTGCCATTCTTACCGACAGTGCCCTGGCTTATCTTGGAGACTGGAGCAGGGAGAAACCGTTTTTTCTCTACCTGCCTTATGATGCTGTTCATGAGCGGATCTTTAATCCAGATCAGTATGATGCCATGTATGACACGGGTGATCCCAACAAAGATGTCTATTTCGCCAATGTAACTTTCCTGGATCACCATATCGGCAGGCTGCTGGATGGATTGAAAGCAATGGGGTTGGAGGAGAATACTATCCTTTTCTTCTCCAGCGACAACGGACCGGAGATCATGAGGGTATATTATGGTGCATGGAGATCATATGGAACCGCTTATCCATTATATGGTCAGAAGCGCACCCTGTATGAAGGGGGGATTCGTGTGCCGGGAATTGTCAGATGGCCTGGGAAGATCAAGCCCGGCGTTTCAGGGGAGCCAAATTCTACCCTGGATGTGTTTCCGACCATATGTGAGTTAATCGATGTTGAGCTACCGGGAGACAGGGAATTGGACGGTGCAAGCATGCTGGGACATTTGCTGGAAGGGAAGCACATTGATAGGGTAAAACCCCTGTACTGGCAGTATGAATATCCGGAATGTTGTAAGGTGGTCGGAGAGGGGTATGATTCCAGGTTTGATGGAACCCAAAAAGATGAAAAAAACTACAAACCAAATACTTCTATACGGTCCGGAAATTATGTATTGAGGGGCCTATATGCTGAAAAATTCAGAATGCCGGAAAAATTTGTACTATTTGATGTGGTGAATGATCCGGATGAACAGCATGAACTATCAGCTGAACTCCCTGAGGTATTCGCGGAATTAAAGTCTCAGTTGATTGCCATCTATACAAGTGCCAATGCTGACAGAATGTTAATTTCAGAAAAACAAACGATTAGATGAAAACGCCAGGCTATTTCTCTGCTTTGTTATTATGTGCAGCCCTGATTTGCCATAACTGTGAAATGAAAGGATATTCTCAATATTTTTTTTCTTCAAAATCTAGATTTGCTGCAGGGAGTTGAGCATTTACCTCTTCCCGCCAGTTTTGAAGAACTTCAATCATTTCTTGTGATTTCTCAGGTAATTTTTCCGAAAGATCATTCATTTTTCCCGGGTCATTTTTTAAATTGTATAACTCCACATGATGATCCTCGAAGTATTCAAGCATTTTCCAGGCCCCCTGTCTGGCTGAACTTACCGGCGAAGTAGTTGAGTAGTAATGAAGATAATGCCAAAATAGACAGTCCCTGTTTAACTCTGAGTCCGGATCTCTTAAAAGCGGCAAGATGAAAAAGGCCATGTTCAGCATTATCAAAGACAGTGACCTGGCAGACAAAAAATAGCCTGGTATAATTTATCCAACCACTTTCGAATAGCATATTCTGCTCATTTGCACGCTTACCTTCCAGAGCTGCCGAAATAGCGTCTTCGAAGCCATTCTCTGAAGATGGGATCAGTAAAAATACTGTCCCTATTCCCTGTACCTATAATTTCCTTTTTTTCAAGACTTTGTTCTATCCGGACAATATTGCTGGTTGATCCCAACTGATATTCGTTCCGCGTGGCTTTGGAATAAAGCTTCTGATTTCCCTCACTAAGGGCTTTTAGAAAACTTAATTGCTTTGGCGTTAGGCTTTCTACGATTTTGTAAAAGTGATAATCAAAGTGATGGATTAGATCATTCATAGCATCTTCAATAATGCCTAAGGTACAAGTATGACGAGTCCTTATCACAGCATGCCATAACAGGAGTTTTAGATAGAAAGGATGATTGTCCACCATATAGGACATTTGGACTGATGTGTTGTACCCAATGTTTTTATCATGATCATGGAAAAATTTTCTAATACTGGCCGACCTGTGTTTCAATGGGTTATGTCCTAGCTCAATGAGCTGGCCTAATCCAGACAGGGGGCCGGGATAATTTACCAGGTCTCTGAAATATGGATTATTGTTACCGTAAAGGCAGAAAATACAGTTCTTTTAATTCTTTAGTTTCAATTTTAGCGTCCTGAGGAAGGGGAAGGGATCCCTGAATCGGTGAAACAGGTGGGAATTGGCCAGGAATGCCGCAATTCTGATATTTTTTCTTTGAGCAATTAATGTGGGCAATTCGAGTGTATCTATGCTACTGCTGTCCATCTCCACACGGGATGTCACCTCTGGAAATCTTTGAGAAAGGGCTGCCGCAAAGAGTTCCAGAAAAGAAGTCGT
>RCNC010000947.1_pt1 | contig 19227 bp, 18 predicted proteins | sample 2041301 | NCBI WGS metagenome assembly RCNC01 (sample SAMN09708231, study PRJNA481090) | Marine sediment metagenome, whole genome shotgun sequencing project. | biome: marine sediment; feature: ocean; material: sediment; isolation source: Sewage treatment plant 13A marine sediment (STP13A) ...
TGGAGTAAGTAGTCCATATAGTCCAATGTCTGGGCTTGCCAAAAATATGCAATACCATATGCAAGCTGAATGGATAGGTAAGACATTTTACACCTCTATTTTAGTCGGACTCTTTGTTGGTCTCGGCCTGACTAGCGGCTCGTGCTCGTGCGGCAGCAAAACTCCTGTTTGTCAGGAGGGCTGGCAGCCTTGCGGCGGTAAGTGTGTCGATATATCGAGTGACCCGGGGCACTGCGGAGATTGTCAAACATCGTGTGCTTCAGAAGAGGCCTGTTACCAGGGCATGTGCCTGTCGTCTTGTCCGGCCGGCATGGAAAAATGCAACCAGCGTTGCGTCTTTCTCGAGGTGGACGAAGAAAATTGCGGGAGTACTTTGTGTCCAGGTTGCTCGGGTCGGTTCGATATGGAACCCGGTTCTCCCGGGCGTAGGCCAGAAGATCCCTTCTGGAAAAGGGTAGGAGAGGGCGGACCAGGCCCGGCGACCGCGAGGCCGGAATCCCAGCCAAACCTCGGAGGCCCGTTCCCCGGAGGATCCGGAAGAGTACCGTTTCCACCTGATCGTCGGCGTGGTGTCCCGTCGCGATGAGGGCGGCCTTCTCCTCGGACATCATGTGGAGGAGGAAGCTGTACCTCTGCTCCCGGGCCTCATCCTCTGAAGTCGGCGGATGGTCCGCTGCCTTCGTTCGGAGTTCCACACCCCACGCCCGGCAAAGCCCCCTCACCCACTGGAGGTCATCCGCGCTATCCGGTCTCATCCTGTGATCGAAATGGGATGCGACGAGATTCAGCCCCTCCAGGCCCGAAGAAAACCGAAGGAGGTGAAGGAGAACGGTGGAATCGACCCCGCCTGAAAGGCCTACGATGACCCTGTCTTCCGACTGGATCCACCTCCCCTCATGGAGGTGATCGACGAACCGGGCCTCAAGGGACTGAGTAGCCGGCCTCATCCCTCGGCCCCATCTCGGCCCACGACCTTCACGTGCTCGCCTTCGACTTGGCGGGAGGGGTCACCACGGGCCTCTACCGGAGGAGGAGGCCGGCCCGCCTCCTCGGTCAATACCGATGCGAGCCTATCGGGGCGATCGGTCTGGACCCCGTCAACGCCCATCCGGACAAGCCGCCTCATGTCCTCGGCGTCGTCTACGGTCCAGACATGGATGGGTAGGTTCCGGATATGGGCCTGCTCGAGAACTCGCCGATTCAGCAGCCGAATCCCCCGATATTTCTCAGGGATCTGGAGGACGTCGCAGGCGAAGGCTCGTTCATCCGCCCATGGCCAGTAGACGAGACGGAAAAACTGGAGGAGGTCCTCCCGGGAGGCGCCCCAGGGGCCGGGGTAGCCCCGCACCGCCATCCGGTTCTTCTCGAACTCCGCTGCCACAAGAACCCGATCCTGCGCACCGTGCCTGAGGATGATCTCAACCAGGGCCGGCGCCGAGATGCCATCCTTGGTTTCCACGTTCATTCGGATGTCGGGAAGGGCGAGGAGGACATCCTCAAAGCGAGGGATTGTTACACCAACATCCCGGAAGTTGGGCTTCCCGTCCGGATTCCGGAACCGGTACCCGGCGTCCAATTCCTGCAACTGAGATAGCGTAAGGTCCCCAACTCGGCCGGTGCCGTCGGTGGTCCGGTCGACAGTCTCGTCGTGGATGACCACCACCTCTCCATCCCGGGTCAACTGGACGTCCATCTCCAACATGTCCGCGCCCCACAGCTGAACCGCGTTATGGAAGGCGACCAGGGTGTTTTCGGGCGCCAAACGGGATCCGCCTCTGTGGGCGATAAGGAGGGGACTCCCGGCGAAATACGGATGCCCGGGCCTGGGGTACGGGGCCTGACTGGGAGACCGGTTTTTCACGTTCCGACCTTACTCCTCGGCCAGGGCTGCCTCCACCTTCTCAACGTCATCGGGGCCGAAATCAAAGAAGGTGTAGAAAACCAGGTCCACGAGACGGCTGGTCAGCTTGAGCTCCGCCTCCCGATGCTCCCTTTCCTCCCCGTCTGAGCCGGCGGCCTCTTCCTCCAGCTCCACGATCCGCCTGGCCAGGAACCTGAGGACATCACAGACCACTTCAGGGGCTGGACTGGCAGGGGCCAGCGAATCGGGCATGGTCACAGAGAGAAGGAGACCACGGATGAACGCCAGGAAGCCAGGGAAAGCCATCTCCGTGAGAAACTCCTCATCCAGGCGTTCTTCTCCGGTGATCTTCTCCCATTCCAGCTCATTCCAATACAGATCTTCGGCGTTTTCCCTGAGATGATCCCGTTCGACGGTTTTGAGAGAAGGAGGGTGAGCCCCCGGCAGCGGCGGAAGAGTCCGGCCGAGGAGTTGTTCGATTTTCTTAACTCTCCCTCCCAGGAGAGTCGATTCCCGATCAGTCATGTCAGTTGGTTCAGACGTTTTGGAGGATTGTTGTTACGGGGCAAGATACCGGGCCGAGTCCCGAAGCCGAAAGGGCAGAGTGGGTGAGCCGATGGTGGCGCCCACCCTGTCCACCCGCCAAGTTTCCTAGATTCACGTTTCCTAGATCCACTCCAGTTGAACCTCACCCTGGTACGAATCATGGCCCCCAAGAACCGCCTTTTGATCGGTATCCTTCTTTTCATTCCGTGCTTTCTGTCGGGCTGGGAGTTGTTGGAGGCCCAGGAGCGAGGGGCAAGGCCGGCTCAAGCTCAGGCCCGGGAGACCATTCTCCTCCGGCCCGCCAGGGTATTCGACGGACAGTCCGCCCAGCTCCATGAGGGATGGGCGGTGTTGGTGGAAGGGGATTTCATTTCGGCGGTAGGCCCCGAATCGGGCCTGACCATTCCCCGGGGTGCCCAGGTGGTGGACCTTCCGGGCCTCACGCTTCTGCCCGGGCTGATCGAAGGCCATGCCCATCTTCTTCTCCATCCCTACGATGAGACACCATGGACGGATCAGGTTTTACTCGAGTCGCTGGGTGAGCGTACCGCCCGTGGGGTCGTGCACGCCGAACGCAGCCTGATGGCGGGGATCACCACGCTTCGAGATCTCGGGACCGAGGGGGCGGGGTTCGCGGACATCGGGCTAAAGGCAGCCATCGAAAAGGGAGTCATTCCCGGGCCCCGCCTTATCGTCACGGGAAAAGCCATCGTGGCCACCGGGAGCTACAACCCCAAAGGAGCTCCGGAATGGGATTTCCCCAAGGGGGCTGAGGAGGCCGATGGGTACGACGACCTGGTTCGGGTGACCCGGGATCAGATCGGTCGAGGCGCGGATTGGGTGAAGATTTACGCCGACTACCGTTGGGGTCCCGACGGGACGGCCCAGCCCACGTTCACCGAGGCGGAACTCCGGACCGTGGTTGAGGTCGCAGAGTCCTCCGGCCGTTGGGTCGTAGCCCACGCCACCACCCCCGAGGCCATTCGGAGGTCCGTGGAAGCCGGAATCAAAACTATCGAGCACGGAGATGGTGGGGACCGGGCGACCTTCCGCCTCATGGCGGATCGAGGTGTCGCCCTCTGTCCCACCCTCGGCGCCGGGGAAGCCTACGCCATGTACGGTGGTTGGCGAAAAGGCGTGGATCCGGACCCGGCCCGGGTGGTCGGTAAGAAAGAGAGCTTCCGGCTGGCCTTGGAGGAGGGAGTGCCTATGTGCTTCGGGGGTGACGTTGGCGTCTTCGATCATGGAGACAACGTCTGGGAGCTCGAGCTTATGGTGGACTACGGGATGGCCACCATCGATGCGCTCCGATCAGCCACCTCGGTGAACGCGAGGATCTTCGGGCTGGATGATCGGCTCGGGGAGGTTCGGGAGGGCTACCTGGCTGACCTCATCGCCGTAGAGGGAGATCCGACGGAGGACATCTCCGCCCTCAGGCAGGTTCGGATGGTCATGAAGGGTGGGCAGATTTATAAGCGGTGATCCGGGCTTCCCTCTTCGAGCCCTCAGTCCACCTCAGGCCCACCGGCTTCCGGGGACTTCCTTCGGTCCAGTCTGCCTGCAATCCAGTCGTAGGCTGGCCTCGGAAGGAAACGGGCACCGCCGACGATTGCCGCGAGGGGCCATGGAAAGGTCAGGCTCTTTTTTCTTTGCCGAATGGCCTTGGCCATGACCTCCACTGCCGGATCCAGCTCCATCAAAAAGGGCATGGCGTGTCGGTTATGGTCGGTCATGGGAGTTCTGACAAACCCGGGTTTTATCACCGTCACGTCCACGCCCGTTCCTCTGAGGTCGATTCGGAGGCTTTCGAAGAAGTTCGTCATGCCGGCTTTACTAGCAGAATAGGCAGCCGATAGCGGAAGGCCACCTATGCCGGCGATGCTGGAAACGGCGACGATCTGACCTTTCCTTCGAGCCAGCATGCCAGGCAACACCGCCTCCGTCGCATAGATGGCCCCCAGGAGGTTTATCCTGAAAACCCTCTCAATCTCTGCTGAATCGAAGGTTTCCACTCGGGTATTGATGCTGACGCCGGCATTGGCGATGAGGAGGTCCACGGGGCCCAGCTCGGCTTCACAATTCCGGATCGCCTCCAGGACCTGACTTCGATCCCCCACATCACACGGGAATATCTCAGCCTGGCCACCCTCCGCCACGATCCTGGAAGAGACTTCGGTCAGCTTGGCCTCTCTCCGGGCCGCCAGACCGACGGCGTAACCATCCTTGGCGAACCGAAGGGCCAGACCTTCTCCCAGTCCGGAGGAGGCCCCCGTGATGAAGCAGACGCGGTCGAATGGCATTGAGGTCATCTCCTGAGGGGCGGTTTCCAGTGGAGGAGTCATTGGGATAAGTCGTTCGGCTGGGGAACCATAAACAACTCCCACGGCTGGCCCAAGATCTGCCGACGGGCCTCATACCGGGCAGAGCCTCCTCCGGAAATGACGAGGAGGCCGCAAAGGCACCTGCTTTGGGAGAGAAAAAGAGGCCCCCCGGGTTATCCCCGGGAGGCCACTTCCTGCTACCGTCGTTCAGTAGCGGAGGAGGGACTCGAACCCCCGACACGCGGATTATGATTCCGCTGCTCTAACCACCTGAGCTACTCCGCCTTAGACATAAAAGGTCATCCGGCTCCCTGGGGGTGTCAAGACCAGAACTGGGCGAACTTCTCTCCGGCCTTTTTTTGCGATGACCGGGCCATTCCCGGTCTCGCGAGGGCTCGGTTGGAACGGTTCCCGACCGCTTCGGTTTCTGGCAGCTTGGGCCAGTGATCCGAAGGCTGGTTCGACAAACATACTTGAAGGGCCTAAAGGTTTCTTTTCGCGCGTTTCCGCGGAAACGTCGAACGCCCAAACAAATCATGCGAGCGGCCCACCTGAGCATGAAAACGTCCCATCCGAGCATTGACGGATTTGGGATCTCACGGATGGGGCGGGCCGGGACGTACTCCGTTTCTCGCCATCGACCCCCCTGGATGCCCGCCGAAGACCCGACCTTCCCTCACCCCGCTGTCCCAGACCAAAGACCCCCATTTTTGCCGCTATTCGGCCAGGAGCGAAGCCAAGAAACGGCCTCATATATTACATAAGGATTTGTCATTCTTGGCTTTGCGAGGGAGGGGCACATGGGCGCGGTGCGGGAGATCTATGGGGTCGAGGAAATTGGCGGGGGTGCACGCGAGGGGGTGGGTGGAAGCATGCCCCCGGTGCCGACCGTTCCATCGGAGGCGTCGGTTCAGGTCTGGCCTCACCTGGTCCGGGAAGTGGCGCCGGTCTATGAAGCGAACCTGGGCAAGCCCCTCGCGGAATCGAGCGCTCTCCCATCGGAGTCCGAGCCCGACGACGAACTCTTCACCCTGGGGGAACGCTGCGCGTCGGCCTACATGCAGGCCGATGCCCTCCAGTATCAGGCCATGCGGCTGCTGGTCGAGTTCCATCAGCGGGAAGGCTGGCGTGATACGGGCTTTTCTTCCACCGCCGAGTGGCTGGCCTGGCGTATCGGCATTCAATCCGGCGCGGCCCGGGAACGACTCCGCACCGCCCTGGCCCTAGCAGAACTGCCCAAGACCTCCGAGGCCATGGAGTGCGGCTCTCTGTCCTTCACCAAGGTTCGGGCCCTGACCCGGGTGGCCACTCCGGAGACCGAAGACACCCTCCTCGAGTTCGCCCGGTCGGGCTCGGCGGCCAATCTGGAACGGCTGGTGAGGGGCTGGAAGACTCTGGACCGGAAGAGTGAACTCACGGCCGAGCAGGTGAGGCACCGGACGCGGCGGTTCTCGGCGTTCGTGGATGTGGATGGAATGGTGGTGGTCCGAGGACGGCTGGATCCGGAGGTAGGGGCGATGCTGATGCGGGCCGTGGAGGCGGCGAGTGATGCGTTGTTTCGGGAGGCGGCAGGATCGGGAATAGGCGAGTCGGCCAGCGACCACATGGCGAAAATCGACGAGTCCAACACCGAACTCCAGGAGGTTACACCTGAGCAGCGGCGAGCTGACGCGGTTGGTCTGATCGCCGAGCGTGCGCTGGCGGCGGGGTTCGGGGGGGCGGCCGGCGAAGGGCCCTCCCCCGCCCCCATCAGCGGCTCCAGGGCCGAGCGCTATCAGGTGATGCTGCATGTTGACGAAAGCACCCTCCGGGAAGACGCCGAACTCGGCCAATCAGAGCTCGAGGACGGGACACGCGTTTCCGCGGAAACGTCCCGGCGGCTTTCGTGCGACTGCGGGGTGGTGAAGATCGGCCACAGAGCAGGAGGCGAAGTAACGGGCGCTGGCCGGAGAACCCGCACCGTGCCGCCAGCTCTGAGACGAGCCCTGGAAGCCAGAGACCGCGGCTGTCGCTTTCCGGGCTGTGGCCTCCGCTTTACCGAAGCCCATCACATCCAACATTGGGCCGATGGAGGGGAAACGAGCCTAAGGAACCTGGCTTTGCTATGCCGCCGGCATCACCGGGCGGTTCATGAGGGGATGGTACGGATCTGCATCGATGTCCGGGGCCAGGTGGCGTTTTTCACACCGAAGGGAAAAGCGTTGTTCGACGCTCCGCCGAGGAGCGGGATCTGGGCTCGTGACGAAAGGCCTGGAATAGGTCCCCACCCCGTCCTCCACCCCGCCCACCTCTCCGGCGCCAGTAAATGGAAACGAGACCGGGATATCCCCTACGCTATCGAAGCCGAGGCGTGGGAGGCTCTGGATTCAGGGTGACGATTCGAGGGTGGCCATTTGAGGGTGACGATTGGACCTCACAGGACAGGGCGGCGGCGAGGGTTTGGAACCGAGTGAGACCTGGGTGGGATCCCGGGTCTATCTCCGATTGTTCTTGCGCTTCGAGCCCCTACTTCCCAGGGTAAGGGTAACGATCCACCAAGCAAATGAAGGGGAGGCTGGAAAAGGCCGTATCCCCACAAGAAACTCCGCGCGACCTGGGGAGCCGAACTCGTCCGGTCCCCTCCATCATCCAAGGAGAAGACAATGGATCCTACTACCCTCCTAGGGATCGGGGCCGCCTTCGGGCTCGGGGCCTTGTTCACTTCCCTCCGGGTCCTTTGGGAATATGAGCGTGGGGTCATCTTCCGCCTTGGAAAACTAACCCGGGCCAAGGGCCCAGGTCTGATCTTCCTCGTCCCCTTCGGCCTCGAACGCATGCGAAAGATGGACCTCCGGATCGTGGCCCTGGACATCCCGCCCCAGGACACGATCACCAAGGACAACGTCAGCTTGTCCGTGAATGCGGTGGTTTATTTCCGGGTGGCCGATCCGGCGAAGGCCGTCGTGGAGATCGAGGACTACTACTTCGCCACCAGCCAGCTGGCGCAGACCACCCTCAGAAGTGTCATCGGTCAATCCGAGTTGGACGAACTTCTGGCCGAACGGGAACAGATCAACGAAATCGTTCGAAAGATTATCGACGTCGGAGCGGACCCGTGGGGGATCGAGGTCACGGGCGTGGAGATCAAGGACATCGACCTCCCGAAGGAGATGAAGCGGGCCATGGCGAAACAGGCTGAGGCCGAGCGGGAACGAAGAGGAAAAGTCATCGCGGCTGAGGGTGAGTATCAGGCTTCCAAGAAGCTCGCTCTAGCTGCCAACGTGATCGAAAAACATCCTGTGGCCGTTCAGCTCCGCTTCATGCAAACGGCCGTGGAAATCGCCGCCGAGAACAATTCCACCACCGTCTTCCCCATCCCCATGGAGCTCTTCGGGGCCATCGCTAAGGGCCACGGGCCCTCGTTGACGGAAGAGGAGATCAAGGAACTGGAGTCCGCAGATGTGAATGATCCGGTTCTTCAGGAAGGGGCGGAAACCCAACTCCTGGCCGAAACGGCCAAGTCGATCCTCGGACTGAAAGCTGCGGGAGGGTCGAAGAAGGAACAGGAGAAGATCGCCGTCAAGCAGGGGGACGAGGGGGAGGAATAGTTCGGGGCGGGACCGCCGGGTGCGGGACGACCGCGTGAGGGCCGACCGCGTGCGGGACGTCCGGGTGCGGAACCGCCGGGTGCAGGGCAGCCGAACCCCGGAATACCCGGTGACCTGATCGGGAAAAACAAAGAGGGGTGCCGACCTTCCGGCACCCCTCTCTTCATTCGAAATCCTTCGTTCAAAACCTCTGTTCACAACCAGCCTGGGCCAGTAGGCCCCGACTCAGGGAATCGTATCAGCCACCGAGTCCCTGGGTTCGACCAGACGATAAAGCACCTCTCCCTCACGGATCATTCCATGCTTCCGGGCGATCCTCTCCAGGGTGGCGGAGTCGTTTTCCAGGGAGTCGGCCCGAGCCCGAAGGTACGCGACCTCCTCTTTCAACAGGGAAAGCTCCTGCTCCTGGACTTCGATCTCCCCCCTGGCCTTTCGGAGTTCCCAAAGGGAATACTCCCCGCCAAAAAGGGCGTAGTAAACGGCCAACCCCAGGAGGGTCGGGAGAACCAGCCGCTTTATTTTTGCCATAATCCTTTTCCGGGGTACCGGGCGTTGTCACCCAGGGCTTCTTCGATCCGGAGAAGCTGGTTGTACTTGGCTACCCGGTCCGTTCGGCTTGCGCTTCCCGTCTTGATCTGACCTACGCCGGTGGCCACGGCGAGGTCGGCGATAAAGGTGTCTTCCGTCTCCCCTGATCGATGGGAGATCACGGAGCGGTAACCGGCCTCGTCGGCCATTCGAATCGCCTGCATGGTTTCGGTCAGCGTCCCGATCTGGTTGACCTTGATCAGGATGGCATTCCCCACACCCTCTTTGATTCCCCGCTCCAGTCGCTCTGGATTGGTGACGAAAATATCGTCCCCAACGATTTGGACCCTGTCCCCTACCCGCCTTGTGAGAGCCCCCCAGGCATCCCAGTCGTTCTCATCCAGGGCATCCTCGACGGACTGGATGGGATAGCGCTTCAGCCATTCGTCCCAGAACTGGACCATGCCAGGGGAGTCCATTTTCTCACCGGACGACCAACGGAAGACATACTCTCCTTCTTCCGAATAAAACTCGCTCGCGGCGGCATCGATGGCCAGAACAATATCCTCTCCGGCTTTGTACCCAGCTTTTTCGATGGCCAGGAGCACCACTTCCACCGCCTCGTCATTGCTGGCGAGATCCGGGGCGAAGCCACCTTCATCCCCCACCGCCGTGTTCTTACCTTGGTCGGAAAGAACCTTTTTCAGATGGTGGAAGATCTCCGCACCCATCCTCAAGCCTTGTGAAAAGGACTCAGCTCCCACCGGCATGACCATGAATTCCTGAATGTCGACGTTGTTGGGTGCGTGGGACCCGCCGTTCAGGATGTTCATCATGGGCACCGGAAGGATATGCGAGTCCGGGCCACCAAGATATTTGTACAGGGGCATTTTGTTTTCGGCGGCGGCAGCCCGGGCTGCGGCCATGCTCACCGCCAGGATCGCATTCGCTCCCAGCCGACCCTTGTTGGACGTGCCATCCAACTCGATGAGGGTCCGATCGATATCCAGCTGCTCCCTGGCCTCAAACCCACGGACGGCATCCCGGATCTCTCCGTTGATATGCTCGACAGCCTTCAACACGCCTTTTCCAAGGAACCGCTTGGGGTCTTTGTCCCGAAGCTCCACCGCTTCGTGCTCACCGGTGGACGCCCCGCTGGGGACCGCCGCCCGGCCCATTGCCCCTGTTTCCAGGAACACCTCCGCCTCCACCGTTGGGTTCCCTCTGGAGTCCAGGATCTCACGACCGCGAATGTCCACAATGGCTGACACGTTTTGCTCCTCAGTTATTGATTGTGATTCTCCCCCGGTACGCCTTCTCCAGCCCCCTTCAGGGCTGCGATGGCGTCCCAGGATTCATTCAATAGACGATTTCGATCCCGTATAGTAGACCCTACGGTGGGAATCGGTTCCCCAATCCTGAGGGTGATTTTTCCAGGACGGACCCTCATAGAGCCCTTGGCCATCACCGCACGGCTCCCCACTACGGCCACAGGAACCAGGGGAACCTGGCCCTGAACGGCCATGACGAAGGCACCCTTCTTGAACCTTTTCAACCGCCCGTCGGAAGACCGGGTGCCCTCAGGAAAGAGCACCATCGTGAGTTTTTCCTCATGGATCTCCCTCCAGGCCTGATCCAGGGATTCGATGGCTGCTTCCCTGTTCCCCCGGTCCACCGATACATGACCGCACAACTTCCACGCCTTCCCGAAAATGGGGATCTCCCCCAGTTCCTTCTTGGCGACAAACCGATACCGGACGGGAAGATGAGCCGCCAGGGCGAAGGTGTCGAACCAGGACTGGTGGTTGGAAACCACGATCTGCGGCTCGTCGGTGAGGAGGTTCTCAACCCCCTCCAACTCAACAGGGGCATTCGCCGCCCACAGGATATTCTTTGACCAATTCCGGCAGGCTCGATCACAAGCGCAATGGAAGTTCCTTCTCCAGAAGTAGGACCGGACGACCACGCCACCCGCATGGTAGATGGTAGCCCAGAAGCCTATGAATAACACCCAGAGCGTTCGGATCACCCTTCCTCCTCGACCAAAAAGTGACTGAAGCCTCCCCGACCCACCGGCTCCAGACCCCCGTCTTCATCCTCCAGGAACACCCCTTCTCCCTCCGACACCAAACCGATCCTCGTCAGAGGAATCCCGAAGCTCTCTCGAAAGGGTGTTACCCACTCGTCGAGGGCCTTCGGGGGGACGGTAAAACACAACTCATAATCCTCGCCACCCCGGAGGGCGAAGTGAAGGGGTTCGGTATCCTGGATAGATGGATGAACGGGGATTCGCGCCTTTTAAGAACAAAAGACAGCCCGGACGCCGCCGCCAGATGGCCGGCATCCCCGGCCAGCCCGTCCGACAGGTCGATAAGACTGTGGAGGGGCGCGGTCTCCGCAAGCCAAAGGGCTTCCTGAATTCTCGGCTTCGGCCGGGCGAAGATCTCCCGGAGGTCCGGAGGAGGAGTCCCGCCCCTGGTCCAATGGGAGACTGCGGCGCCGCTTCCACCCAACCATCCGGTGACCCACACTTCGTCCCCAGGCTCGGCACCGGACCGGAGTACCGGGGATTCGGAACGCCCCAGAGCCACGACGTCCAGGGTCACAGACCCGGGCGATCGGGCAAGGTCCCCACCGATGATCTGGACGCCTTCCCTCTCACACGCCTGGGAAGCGCCGCTCTGCAGCTCAACCGCCCAGGTGCCGGCCCGGGAGGAATCCAACGCCATGGTAAGGAGAACGCCCAAGGGCTCGGCTGCCATGGCGGCCAGATCACTGAGGGCTGCCGCGGTGGCCCGGAATCCAATCTCCTCCGGGGTGAGCCAATCCGACCTGAAATGGACCCCCTCCACCGAGAGGTCAGCGCTGACCACAACCCCGCCCTCAAGGATGGCGCAGTCGTCTCCAGGCCCCAGGAGGACCCCAGGGGTCACGGGCCCCTGCCCTCTTACCAGGGTCCGGATCAGGTCGAACTCAGCCCCGGGACCCAAAAGGATGGAGCCGTCATCTGTCATCTAGCCGGATCCTGATCAAAAAGGAGGAAGGGAAAGTCCAGCTCCGAATCCCCTTCCCCTTCTTCGCAAAGGGCGCCCGGCATGGCCTCGATGACATCTTCCGGAGTCAGGCTCACGCCCAAAGCTGCCCTGGCTGCGGCCCGCCCGGAGGTGTAGAGCCCCAGCGATGCAGCTTCATGGGGCAGAGAACCCTGAGCGAGAAAAGCTGCGATGACGCCGGAAAGGACGTCCCCCATTCCCGCCGCCGCCAGATCGGAGTTTCCAACGGTATCCACCAGGAGGCGGGAGTTTGGCGTGGCTACCAGAGAAGGCATCCCCTTCAGAAGGACGGTACACCCTGTCTCCTGGGCGAACTGGAGGGCCACCCGAGGCCGTCCCTTGACGATGTCCCGAACTTCGATCCCGGTGAGGCGTGACATTTCCCCCGGATGGGGCGTCAGGATCACATCTCTCTTCTTCCCAATAGCCTCCAGGGAGAGTCCAAGGCCCATGGAGAGCATGTTGAGCCCGTCGGCATCCAGGAGAAGGGCCTGCCCTCCCTCCACCGCCAGAACACGCTTCAAGGCCTCCTGGCCCACTTCGTCAGTGCCCATCCCGGGCCCGAGTCCAATAGCCCGGGACGCATCAACGGCTTCCTTCAGGGCCGCCTCATCCGAACTGTCCACATAAACCGCCTCCGGGACCGCCTCCTGAAGGATGCCCCGGTTTTCCGGCGGGGAGGCGACACGAAGGAATCCGACACCCGTTCGAAGGGCGGCCCGGGCCGCAAGAATGGCGGCTCCCGCCATGCCGGGATGTCCGGCAACCAAAAGGAGGGCCCCGACCGCGTTCTTGTGTGTGTCCGGTTCTCTTCTCGGGAGGCGTCGACTCACCCAACCCGGGGTGATGAGATTGGCCTGAAAGCTGTCCTCCGTTACCGGAGGGAACCCTATCTCCACGGCTACGAGGCGGCCTACCAGCGCTCGACCCGGATGAAGCAGAGATCCGAGCTTTGCCCCACCGAAGGCAACGGTCACAGCCGCGAGAACGGCGTCCCCCGGTATGGCTCCGGTCACCGCGTCCACCCCTGAAGGGATATCCAGGGCAACAACGGGGGCCTCGCTTCGATTCATCCCCTGGATGGCGAAGGCCTGCCGTTCCCTGGGAGGACCGGAAATCCCCGTCCCCAGAACCCCGTCCACGATGACCTCGGCAAGGGAGAGTTCGCCGGCAATCCGGCCCACATCCCCCTGAAAATCCTGATCCATGAGGGTCCGAATGCCCCAGCCGTGAAGGAGTTCTTCATCCTCCCCCCGATCTCCCACCAGAATGGCGGTCACGGGGCGCCCCCAGGCTGCAAGATTCCGCAACAGGACCAGGGCATCCCCACCGTTGTTTCCGGTTCCCACCAGGGCCGTTACCTGCCCTCGGGGATAGAGCTTCTGGAGAACCTGGGCCGCCGAACGGCCTGCATTTTCCATCAGCGTGGGCTGGGGGACCCCCAGCTCTTGGATGGCGATCCGGTCGAACTCGGAGCTTTCCGTTCCGGTGGGCGCACCCACCAGGGCCCGCCCGAATGGTCGAATGGGAAAGTCTATGGACGTATTCATCAGGTTCCCCCGGGGTGGAGGGAGGATCGATTCAACAAATCCAACGGACCCGGAGAACATCCCTGGGGAGTTCTCCGGGCCGCGGGGGGCCTACTTGTAGCTTTGGCCGATGGTCCGCCCGAAGGTGATTTCCCCGTTGTCAATTCGAATATTGAATCCACATTCGGGGTTTGAGCATACCCACGCTTTGTAGCGTATCGCAGCCCCGTCCCGTCCGTAATCGGATAGTGGGATGAGAATAGCATTATCACACTTCTGGCACTTCGGATACCCGTTCACTTCCACCATGATCAACCCTTCCCAACGGCAAGCAGGTCATTGGGCCGGCCGGGAACGAGCCCGGCGGCCCACCTGGGTGAATCCCCCCTGGTCAAAACCGCCCTCCCCAGGGGTAGTCCGTCTCGAAGACTTCCTCAAAATCAAACAGTCCTTGGAAGTCTTCCCTAGTGTCTTCATCCTGCTTTGTAAGGACTCCGCACTCCACCATAGCGAATACGATCTCGCCCAGATCCTCGGTTCCATGGATTCCCCAGTGTCCGAGAACGGTCCTGGCCATGGGTCCATACTGTTTCAAGGCCAGATTCCGAACGCCATGGGCCAACTCCTCTCCGGAGAGGTGCCGGGGTTCATCCAGGTCCGCCAGGACAGCATGAAGGGCGGATAGAAGGAACACATAGGCCTTCCCATGGAACCTGGGGTTTTGATCCTGAAGCCTCTCGAGAATCTCCTCGGCGAATTGCAACTCCGTCATCCTAAAAAAATACCCTCTCCCCTTGGGGACGCCACCCTTCAAACAACAGCGGTGAACTCTTCATAAAGGGGATAGTTACCGCAGAGGTCGCTCACTCCAGCCTTCACACCCTGCCTCAAAGCCTCATCCGTCGGATTATCCAGGACTCGAACGATCCATTCGGCGATCTGGGTCATGTCGCTTTCCGACATCCCCCGGGTGGTAAGGGCCGGCGTGCCGATCCGGAGACCGGACGTAACGAAGGGAGAGCGAGTCTCACCGGGGACCGTGTTCTTGTTGACCGTCATCCCGGCCTCTTCCAGGGCGTGCTCAGCTTCTTTCCCCGAGAGATCCGGGTGGCTGGGTCGGAGGTCCGCCAGTAGGAGGTGGTTGTCGGTGCCGTCGCTCACGAGCTTGAGCCCGCGGCTCATGAGGCCCTCCGCCAGGGCAGCAGCATTCGCGATAACCTTTTCGGTGTACCCTTTGAAGGTGGGTTGAAGCGCTTCCTTGAACGCCACAGCCTTCGCCGCGATGACATGCATCAAAGGTCCACCCTGAGTCCCCGGGAACACCGCCTTGTCGATGGCCTTCTGGTGCTCCTCCTTGCAAAGGATCAGGCCGCCCCTTGGACCCCGAAGGGTTTTGTGGGTCGTCGTTGTGACAACATCCGCATAGGGCATCGGGGTGGGGTGGGTCCCCGTCGCCACGAGCCCGGCGATATGGGCCATATCAACCATGAGGATAGCCCCGACTTCCTTGGCGATATCTGAAAACGCCTGAAAATCGATGGTTCTCGGGTAGGCGCTGGCTCCGGCGATGATGAGCTTTGGCTTCTCGGCGATGGCCTGGTCCCGGAGAGCGTCATAGTCGATCCTGCCGTCCGAATCGCCAACCCCGTAGGAAGCCACCTCGAACATGGATCCGCTGAAGTTCACGGGGGAGCCGTGGGTCAGGTGTCCACCGTGGCTCAGACTCATTCCGAGGAACTTGTCCCCAGCCTTCAAGAAGGCCAGGAAAGCAGCCATGTTGGCCTGGGCACCCGCGTGAGGCTGTACGTTCGCATGATCGGCTTGAAAGAGTTCCTTTGCCCGGTCTCGGGCCAGGTCCTCCACCACATCTACATGCTCGCACCCTCCATAATACCGTTTGTGCGGGAGTCCCTCGGCATACTTATTGGTGAGGACCGTGCCCATCGCCTCCAGCACTGCGGCCGACACGAAGTTCTCACTGGCAATAAGCTCCAGCTGTGAGGCCTGTCGGCCAGCCTCGGCCTTAACGGATGCGAAAACCTCGGGATCGGTTTCTTTAAGATGTTCCAGCATGGATTCGTCTCGCTTCGTTTATTTGTAAGGTCCGGCTGCCGGGACACCTGGAGTGCCCCGGCAACTGGCCTGTCGGTTTGACTACTGTCTGTCCTGGATGAGCCCCGGTAGGCTCAATACTCCAGGGCTCCCAGCTCCGTCCGACGCAGATAGCGCACGTCTTCCATCCGCTGTTCGGCCACTTGATCGGAAGCCTTAGCGGTGGTGATCCCCTCGGCCTCAGCGAGCTCGAGAATCCGGATGAGCGTGCTGTAGATCTCTCCGGCCTTCCGCAGGCTGCGCTCTGCCGGCCAGCCCTGGATCTCCGCGTAGACGTTGATGAGTCCACCTGCGTTTACGAGGTAGTCAGGACCATAGAGGATCCCCTTCGCCTCAACCTCTTTGGCGTGCCTGGGCTCAGCCAGCTGATTGTTGGCCCCACCCACAACGATATCCACGTTCAGGACTTTGAGGGTGTCGTCGTTGAGAATGGCCCCAAGGGCGCAGGGCGCAAAAACGTCAGCATCGACGCCGTAGATTTCGTCCGTCCCGACTGCTTTGGCTCCGAACTCCTTCACGATGATATCCACCTTTTCCTCATCGATGTCCGTGACCGTGAGCTGGGCGCCCTCTTCCACCAGGTCCTGACAGAGGAAATAACCCACGTGGCCGCATCCCTGAACCGTGACGTGTTTACCGGCCAGAGAATCGTCCCCGTACTTGTGTAGGGCCGCAGCCTTCATGCCCTGATAGACGCCGTAGGCCGTTACCGGAGAGGGGTCTCCGGACTTCCCCATCAGGCCGCAGACGTGGTCCGTTTCCATGTGGACGAAGTCCATGTCGGCCGGAGACGTACCCACGTCCTCAGCCGTGATATACCGTCCAGCCAGGGATTCTACCGCCCGGCCATGGGCCCGGAAGATCATTTCCCGGTCTCGGGTATTCGGATCACCGATGATTACCGATTTCCCCCCGCCGAGATTCAGACCGGCCAGAGCTGACTTGTAGGTCATACCTCTCGCCAACCGCAGGGCATCCTCGATGGCTTCAGCGTCCGTTCCATAGTTCCAGAAGCGGGTGCCCCCGAGGGCTGGACCGAGCATAGTGTTGTGAATTGCGATAATTCCTTTGTACCCGATACGGGGCTCACTCCAGAACACGACCTGCTCGTGTTCACGCTGGCCCATTCTCTCAAAAATCTCCATTCGACCTTCCTCCCCGTCCTGAGTCAAACTGCGGCTTCTCGGTTATCGGTCAGGCCTGGTCCTCCCGGAGAGCATCCCGGGCGATGACAAGCCTCATGATTTCGTTGGTACCTTCGTAGATTTCCGTTCCCTTCGCATCCCTAAAAAGGCGCTCAACCGGATAGTCCCGCATGTATCCGTAGCCTCCAAAGATCTGCACTGCTTCGTCTGTGGTCCAGACCGCACCTTCAGATGCCGAAAGTTTGGCCATTGCCGCCAAAGCTCCCGGTGAGGGAAACTCACCTCCGGCCCCTTCCTCCAACACCCCGGCAGCCGAAAGAGTGAGGGCCCTGGCCCTGGTAATCCTGGTGATCATCTCGGCCAGTTTGAACCGAGTGGCCTGGAACTCGGATAGAGCACGACCAAACTGAACCCGTTCCTTCGCGTAGTCCCTCGCATGTTCGTAGGCAGCCCGGGCGATCCCTATGGCCTGGGCGGCGATTCCAAGGCGACCGAGCTCCATGGCTTCCATGGCATACCGAAAGCCCTGCCCCTCCTCCCCCAGGAGACTCTCAGCCCCCAAGGGCACCTCTTCCAAACACAACTCCACGGTCTCGGAGGCAGCCAAGCCCATGGTGACCTCCCGTTTCCCTATCTCATAACGGTGGAGTTCCGGGTCCAGAAGGAAAGCGCTGATCCGACCCTCCTCCCCCCCCTTGGCAAAAACAACGACCAACCCACCCAGGCCGCCGTTGGTCACCCACTTTTTCGTGCCGGACAGTACTCGGTCGGATCCCCGCCATTCCCACGCGGCAGCCAGGGACCTGGCATCACTTCCTGCATCCGCCTCGGAAAGGGCAAAAGCTCCCAGGATCTCGCCGGCGGCGACCCTGGGCAGATACCGTTCCTTCTGCGCTTCAGTACCATAGCGCCGAAGAAGATCGGTCACTGGCCCGGCGTGTATGGCCACACCCAGGGCTACACTGGCATCCCCCCAGGCCAACTCCTCCAGCACCAGGAGGTAGGTCACCAAATCCAGGTCCAACCCACCGAAGGCTTCCGGAGCCCGCATCCCCATAAAGCCGAGCTCGCCAAGTTTGGAAAAGACTGCCGGATCCAAGCCCCTCCGGGCATCCCATTCCGAAGCAAAGGGCCGGATTTCCCGGGACGAAAACTCCCGGGCCAGGGCCCGAATTTCGGACTGCTCTTCGGTCAGGCGAAACGTCAACGGAATCCTCTCACTCAGAGACGCTTGGAAAAGACCTTAACGGGCGTAGGAGAAAAACCCTCGACCACTTTTACGGCCCAGCCAGCCAGCCGCCACATACTTCCGGAGGAGTGGGCAGGGGCGATATCGGTCATCCCCGATATCCCGGTGCAGAACCTCCAGAATGCTGAGGCAGGTATCGAGGCCAATCAGGTCCGCCAAGGCCAGGGGGCCCATCGGATGAGCCATACCAAGCTTCATCACCGTGTCGATGGCCTCCGCTTGGGCGACGCCCTCCATAAGGGCGAACACGGCCTCGTTGATCATGGGCAAGAGAACCCGGTTCGAAACGAAACCCGGGAAGTCGTTGACCTCCACCGGTGTCTTACCGAGGAACTCGGACAGCTCCATGACCGTCTTGGTCGTTTCGTCGTCCGTGGCCAACCCTCGAATGACCTCCACCAACTTCATCATGGGAACAGGGTTCATGAAATGCATCCCGATGACCTTCTCCGGGCGATTCGTGAACGCTGCAATCTCCGTGATCGAAATAGAGGACGTATTAGAGGCTAGGATGGCGTCCTTGGGGCTTTCTTCATCCAGCGTTCGGAAGATCTTCTCTTTGAGTTCCAGCTTCTCGGGAACGGCCTCCACCACCAGTTGGGCCTCCGAGATTCCATCTTCCAGGGAGGTGGCGGTAATGATTCTTCCCAGGGCCTCCTCCTTCTCCCCTACGCTGATGAGCTCCTTCTTGACCTGTCGGTCCAGGTTCTTGAAGATCGTTCCCAGGGCCTTCTCCAGGAAATCCTGATCCTGGTCCACCAGGGTTACACTGAGCCCGGCCTGAGCACAGACATGGGCGATGCCGTTCCCCATTGTGCCGCCACCAATGACGGTGATTCTTTCTACGCTCATCTTGATTCTCCTCTAAAGCTCATGATCAACGGCCGGGCCGCCTTCGCTCGATCTCCCGGTTTCAGCCAGGAGCTATTCCAAAGGAGCACCGTCCAAACCAGGAGGACCGCCGTGGAAACGACGGAACCTTCCGGACCGAACGACCCTCCGCTCAACCAATCAGGCCCCCTGGTCACCGGCTCCAGGAGGGGCGTATCCACCAACTCCAACCCACTCACCGGCAGGTCGGCAAGAAAACCGTGGGTCCAGTTCCAGCCCAGATGGGCGCCAGTGGCCCACCAGAGACTGGCCGTCCGGAGGTAAATGACCCCAAGAAACAAGCCAGCCACCAGGATGTTCAGCAGCCCTACCCACGACGTATTCGGGTTCCCCAAGTGGAGGATTCCGAAGAGGAACGAGGTGACCCAAAGAGCCCAACCTCCCCCCCAGGCTTCCGCCAGAGCC